>Ga0302285_10000262_pt1 | contig 30532 bp, 21 predicted proteins | sample III_Fen_E2_2_FD_200455 | JGI IMG/M metagenome (GOLD analysis project Ga0302285, IMG submission 200455) | Peat permafrost microbial communities from Stordalen Mire near Abisko, Sweden - III_Fen_E2_2 | ecosystem: Environmental > Terrestrial > Soil > Wetlands > Permafrost | place: Sweden: Abisko... | reverse complement strand
TCCAACGCAATTGGGAGACAAATATGATCATCGACATCCAAAGTAGCAAAGCTGAATCGTGTCCACTCGTAATGATCAAATTGTTGATTTTTCATGATAAATATGGATAGTTTTTTTTCTAATGTGATTTTTGGGTTTAAACAAACAATTCAGGGATACGAGCCGATGTTCAGTTATAACTGGCCAGGAACAATGAATGCTTGTAACTGTAAACTATGGGATGAAGATGCTTAGAAACATGGAAATGATGGAGAGTATTTGAGGGATGATACTACTGAAAGTGATTTCAATAAGTGGAGTAGTCAGGATACCCAAAATACGATGAATACCAAGGGCAAGCCAACGAAGGAAGATATCATCGAGTAACTGAAGAAATTCGGATAAGAAAACAAGGTCTACAGTGGAAGACTCTGCAATTGGAATCAGACCTAAGCTGGGTGCATGGATGTTAATTCAATCCCCCCAATGAGATTATCCAAATGGAAGCAAAAACAGCAATGGTGCGTAGCCCGAGCGTAATCTGTTAATATGCTGACAATGTACAAATACTACGACGCTGAGAAGGGCGAGTGTACTGACGATAGTCTTAGAGTCTGTGGGAATTTAAATAACTCAGATTTTTAATTTTGTTTTCCAAAATCAAGTCCGTTTTGTCCAATAAACGGGATCTTAGTTACAAGTCACTCGCCAAGAGGCGAAGAAGCCATGCACTTCAATTCGAGACCGATTAACATTGGAAATAATAAATAATTGTATTTCTCACGGACATTGCCGGAATCGCTACCTGTGCTGGAGTTTGCTGTATCGGAAGGATTGCCTTGCTTAGAAGGGGAAAGTTATGTAGAAGAAAATGATCCTGAGGAAGGAAAGAAGAATAATGGAGAATAACCACCCAAAGGAGATGAAGGTAAACCAACTAAACCAGAGGAACCAGCTAGTGAACCAGCCAAACCAGAGGAACCACCAGCTAGTGAACCAACTAAACCAGAGGAACCACCCGCTAGTGAACCAACTAAACCAGAGGAACCACCAGCTAGTGAACCAACCAAACCAGAAGGAGAAAACCCAAGTAAGCCTGAGGGAGGTGAGCCTGCTGAAGAACCAGCTAAACCCTCAGAAGAAGGAGGTGAAAGTGGTAATAATGGTGAATCAATCAAGAAACACATAAATCCCCATTCAAGAAATTTCCATTACTATATCGACAATACCAACAACAACAATCCCAATTAAGTCGAGGATGTTAAAGACAATCGAAAAGACTATCCTTTACTTAACTCTAAGAGACAGCGATGCAGTGATAGCAACCTTGATCAGCGATATCGTCTCCTAGATACCCAAGGTGAGTAAAGTTTCTACTTCAACAACAATTAGCTGTATCTTCGCGATGTGCTGCCTGATTTCACACTCAACAACACATACTCGTACAACTTATATTCGAAAAACACAATTCTCTGGAAGCACAATTGCAGTGAGCATATTGAAGACTATTTGTTCTCGGAGACAATCTTCGAAAACTTCAATAGCCGAGAATCTACATTGAAGTTGATGACATGGATTACCATGAGCGTCACAGTGCTACTAGCTATTACTGAAGTTCTCTTAGTGGTAAGAATCCCTGCGATCTTAGCGATTGAAAGTGTGCTTCTAAACTGGAGTCCAGGTGTGCAAATCGGAGTCTAATTGATTTTACTTCCCTTCAACGCTGCTGCACTGCATTAGGCAATTACCATATCGAATTTAGAAGCTGATATTTTGGAGAAATAATGCACTGATCCATTTTCGCTTGAAGTCTTGGCTGGCAGCACTTCGGAGATGCACACAAATATCGGAAATTACAATCTATGCTAGATTGTGTTAGTCTGTGTGGTACTTTTGTTGAACATAGTGATTCTCTTACTGAACATGTGCTGCTCAAAGTCGCAAGGTGGAGGCAAGAAGAAAAGGAGAGCAAGCACGTATTGAATAAAGCCAAATGAATAGCATAACTACAGGATAAAATGCAATTATCGTCTCCAGAAAAAAAACATAAGTAATTTCATAATCTGATTTGATATTGAGAATGCTAGAGATTTCTAATGAATCTCTTCCTATTTTCGAAATATCAACTTCTCTAAGGATTTCTGTTTTTATTTCTTTCTGTTCGTTTATGCCTTCCTGTTGACTTGTTTTTTTGAATTATTTTGGCAATAAAACAGCTTTCAAAAATTGACTTAACAATAATTCATATTATCTTTCTTAGCTTTTTCTTCCTTTTTTTTAAAATTTTGTACAATATATACTTGGAATTTTCTATTTCTAAACCCATAGAAGTTAACAACAAAATGAGTATTTTATCATTGAGACAACCACTCAACAGAAAGAATATTCTGAGTTATCCATAAGCACAAACTTGGGAAATTCGAAATCAAATCAGTAATAAACAGGATTAGTTCCATTTACAAGAAAAGTTATCAACTTGATTTTGTATCCGAAATACCTAATAAAGTAATCTTAATCCTCAGATATCTTCGACATCTGTGATGTAATCGAAGTTTTCTAATTCATATGAATCGACAGAGATGTCATGTCCCTTTGAAGATTGCCCAATAAAATCCTCCGATTCCTGGAAGTTACTTGCTTTTTCATGTGTATCAGATGCATAATGTCCATGCTAGTAGTCTTCTTCGTTGTATTCCTCGTCGTCTTGGTACTACTCTAATTGCTCTTCTACACCTTCCTCTTCATATTAATCGAATTCCTCGCTGTCGTACTTTAACCCTTATTGTTGTTTTAAGATTTGCTAGTCTTATTAAGATTATTATTAGGTTTACTATGGTTCTTGTTGTTCTTCTCCTTATTCTTAAGTCTTAGCTGATGGTATTGCTTATTTATCAGTTTGATTATCGTTTGCTGTAACAGGAAGACTAGCTATCTCTCCAGTTTTAAGCTAATCTTGATTTTTTTAAATAAACTTCTCGACTGCTTCGAGTGCTTTCTTTCCTCTCGCACTTTCACCTTCCCCATCATTCTTGTCAGATTCCCCTGTTTTCATCTTATTAGTGCTTTCGCTGCTCTTGCTTTATTACTACCACTATTACTCCGTTTCAGCAGATTTTTCTGATATTTTATCTTGCTTTTTCAGAGAATCTACTTCCCCTTGAGCTTCTTAGGTCTTTGCTTATGAATTTTATTGTGACTTTGACATCTCCGTTGATTTCGGAACAACTTATTATTGTTTGCCTTCTAGTTACTTTTCAAATGGCTTATCTGCTTGAACAACACTAGCAACAGCATCTCCAGTACCCCCAACATCCTTCTCACTGTTTCCTGCTTCAGCTGTATTATTACTCTTCTCTCCTTTCTTATAAAATTCCTCTACAACTTACAATAATAGTGGTTTTTTAGCATCAAGTTCTTTAATCTACAGCACTCCATTGATCTTATCTCTTTTAACTTCTTCACGGATATTGCCTTCCGATGAAAACACGGAATTCGAATAATCCATCCCATAGAACTACAGAAACTCTTTGATGAGCTGTAGTATCAATGTTCCATGTGGATTTTGAAGTAGTGCAGCACATTTAGGATTCTCCCATGAAAACGCTGAAGGTTTCTTGGGTTGCTGAGCAGGAGCATCCTGCTGATCGACGACTTTGAAGACAGAAGCACGGATCTAAGCACGGATGTTACTCAATGCTCCATTCGCTTCTAATGACTGAATGACGAGGTTCTTTAGCTCGTTTAGCTCTTGCATGATTGATTGCCTGTTTGCTTGGTTTGGGATATACAAAAATAATTCAAATTTTTACAGTAGATTCTTTTTGCTTAAGTTTTAATATTTTCTTTCAAAATAGTATGCCTTTCAAATAAGCATAATTCGACCTGTATTCCCAGGTATAACGAAATGCTCCTTAAATTGCAACAAATTTAAAGATCTTTAACTCTCAAAAAAAACATGTTTTTATTTTATTGAAAACTATAAAAAAAACTCTTAAATAACTAAATTTCCTTAAATCCACTCAATATAATTTAAAACAATTGAAATAATTAGTTAAACCTACATGCACATGCACCCTTACCAAAGGGAAACATTTCCAAGCAGATCTAATGAAAAGCAAGAAGATCTTCGCAGTTAAGATATTGGAAACGTAAATCTTAGGGGAGTAGAGCATCAGCATTGAAATTTGCAACAAAATGAGAATCAGGAGAAGGAATAATAACAAATAGGAATACTTGATTATCTTAGAAAACTAAACCCTTCCTAACTTACTCTTCTCTCCTTTATTTGTCATAGCATTCGAGTTGTTCAGCTAGTGATTACTATGTTCACTGCTTTTATAGTAGTTCTTTGATATTAATCTTAGCTGCATCTACCCCTGCTGGTTATTGTTAGTTTTTGAAATAATTGTATTATTTTACAAATGCCTGTTCGAATTGCTTCTTCAACTCAATTGATGGGAATTCAACACAAATCGACTTACGATGCTGCTTATCGACGGCATCACAGGATATCGAGGCGCATGCTGCTGCTGTGGGCTCTAGCAAAATATTAAATTTTTAGAATTTTGAAGAGAAGGTAAAATAGGATGGAATTTATTACTCTTTGAGAAGATTCCACCTGCCTTGGCGAACGTAGAACCCTCCCAGAGTTTGCTTTTCTCTTCGAAGTTAAACTAAATGTCCGTGATTTCTGCTAAAGTAATTCGATATTTCGGCTTAATTGCTCCTCCTTTTTTATATGCCACGATCTCAGTTCTGTCAGCACTGAGTCGCAGAACAGCTGATTTACTAGATCCATCAGTTCTGAACAGCTTTACACTGCTTCCAGTCAGTAATAGACCCTTCTATTCATCAGATAACTACAGTTACTCAGGGGAGATAATAGGATCTTAGTTGTGGGTATTAGGGATGTTTGCTGGTACATCATCAACACCAACTGTTGGAGATAATGCTTTAGGTGTATTATCAATAGTTTTATCAGTTAATGGCGTTTATTTAATTTGGCTATTTGTTGATGGTTTCGTAGAATCCTCTGCAGTTCCTGTAGATACTTCACTTTCATGGTTGTTTCTCAAATTTTCAAGACAATCTGAGATAAGTTTTTAAACTGATTGATCAGTTGCTCTATTCAACAATACTGTCAGTTATACCTGGGCAGCTTTTAGTTCATTATGTAATTCAGCTCGATTTAGCAGTAAGCAGCTTAAGCACTCCATTGCCTAGGTTCACAAAAAGATAAATTTTATACAATGATTCCACATATTTATGACAATTTATGAAATGAAATGCTTTTTACAGTTCCAATGAAAGCTGCATCGTTGAGCTTATTTTAAATAGCAAACATTATTAACTCAATCCCTGCGCTGTTGGAGATGTTTATGAGTGCTGCTTTTGATTTGAGTAATCTCTAGATCAATCCCAGAGTTGTAACTGAAATATCTTAGTTCATTTTGTACTCATTTGCACGCTGAATGGCGTTACTAACTGATTTCTCGCCTTTTAGTTACAAAAAAGTTAGAATTCTTCACTTGCAAAACAGCTTCATATTTGCTCAAGAAATCCTAATTATTTCTTTGCTGTTTTACCAATGATTTGCACTGCGTTTGGTAGCTTAGCAATCGATTTAAGCAGTGAAATGTAGTTGAGAATAATCTCAGGATTCCCTTGAGAATATCGTAATCCTTCCCCGAGAGCTTCTATCAATCCACTTTAGACCATTTATGTCTCATTCACTTTCTCAGCCGCTATCCGATTCAATATGCGAAAACACTAGCAAAGAGTTGAATCATAAGTATCTTTTATCATTAATTATGGATGATTCTTACATAGATTAGGATTCGATCATTCTGTTTTGGCAAGTTCTTCAAGAGATTCCCTATAATCAAAGGTAATTCGTATTTCAGCAAAGAATCACTGTTCTCCTTGACAGACACAACATTCGACAAGACACGTGTGCATTTCATAATGAGACTCTAAATTCATTTAGGGAAATTTTTCATAACAAAAATCAAGAAAACTAACTTTGTAGCTAAGACTAAAAATAATTACTTCAGATTGCTCTGAAGATTTGAGAATCTTAATGAGAATAAGCATCTCCTCACTCTCAGCGATTGCTTTTGAGATACTTGCATTCTAAATCAATCCATCCAATGCATCAATACAACTCGCGATTATCTCCATGTTTCCTTGATTTCGTTGGATCACTCTGAAAAAAAAAATTATTTTAAAAAACAAAATAACCTTTTAAATTTCTCCATTCCAATAAATAACCTCCCTTTCTTTCTCTATATTTCTATTACTTAAAAACAATTCTCACTACATTTTAGCTGAACATGACTTCTGTAATCGCCTGCGCGATGCTCTAATCATGCGAAGATATATTTCCAAGCACATCCACACAATATCGCATAACATCCGCTTCCTCTGTGTAATTCATTTTCGCAAAGATCGATTCACTTATTTGAATAAATCCAGAGTTAATGATTATCTTAGCGTTGTCTATTGTCAACGATAGATTTCCTATAGCTCTGAGGAGTTATTTCATCGTTTTGGAGTTCAAAGTTGATTGATTTGCCTAATCTGCGAAAATTCTCCCAAGCTAATCTGTAATGCCGATTTCACCAATAATTCTCTTCGCTGATGCGTTCTTGAATGTGATGTTTGATAGCAATGAGCAGATTGCTTCAAATACCGAATGCTCGGCTGCAAAGATATTCAAAGATTAGTTGATTATTGAGAAAAGATTCTCTGAGAGAAGCACTGTACAATTATCTTTATTGTTGTATGCCAAACCCGACAAAGCATAGAAGCAATTTGTTGTTAGCAGCTTATCACTTGGATAGGCGATTATCCCTTTCAGCAGTGTCTTGTGGAATGATTAAGAGCATACTGTTGCCAATCAAAAGAATGAATAAAGTCAAATTTTCTAAGGTAAAATATTTTTACATTGAATTTATGAATTTCGATCTTTACAGAGCGTACCACCTAGTAACGCAAATGCTCTCAAGGGTTCAGACTATAAATCTTAGTGCTTCTCGAAGAACTACACAATATATGGTGTGCATTTTATCGCACATTTACTTAATGCTTCTTTACTTTGAGAGCATAGTCTATCTAAGATTTCTGTAATTTTAACTTAAATCTCAATGAAATCAACACATCGCTCAAATAGCCTAAGGAGAGAATCTACTCCACTAGCTTCCATGATCTTTACTGTGATGGATTCTAAGGCAGTTAGATTCTTCAAGCAGTCTAATATTCCTGCAGTAGTTTAAGGATATTTTAAGGCTTTTAAGGGCAACTAATGTTCTTCGAGAACGAAGATAATGAACGACATCATCGGTTGAATTAATTCAATTTCGCTCTCGACTCTCTTCAGCGCTTTTGGGAATTTAAAAATATCTGCAAGTGTCGCTGCTACTTTCGCTGTGAAACCATCGCTCTTAAGGACATCCACTTTATTAATGAAGGATAAGAGATGCCCAGTGATGCCAAGATTATGTACTTTCAACGCAGTCTGGTTGTCGACTGTGATGTTCTACACAATCTTGAGGAGACGAAGTAAATATTGTTGGGAATCTTCCTTAAGAACGCTTTCTTGAGATGATGCTTTCTGCAGTGAACTGGAGATCCTAGTTAGAATCCGGATGACCTCAGTAGACGATTATGAGTCTTTCTGCTGTGCTTCTTCTTTGTCATCTGATTTCTGCAAATCTTCAAACACAATCCCTTTTTTGGGCGTTTCTGATGGTACTTTTATTACATCTTGTTCTGTACATTCCTTCCGAGCAATGCTATTAGCAAACTCTTCGGCTTTCTCTGCAATGACATCGATTTCTTGCTCTTAGATATCGCTGGAAACCTTAAGTTTAGGAGGGGGAGGATAAATCAGTTTGAAAATCGGAAAAAAACAAATAAAAGAAACAAAAATACAAATAAAAAAAGTTTTCTCTTCTTCGTTACTTATTTCTTGAGTTTCTACAGTTCAGCTTGATTATTCACAGTCAACAGGGAAACTGTATTTGCTAATTCATTGTAAAGCACTTCAACAAGCGCAATCTCAGGGAAAAACTAACAAGCTTTTTAGATAAGTTCTAAGTCGGCTGAGAACTTATTTCTATCTTTGAGATCAGGAATAACAGGGGAATCATCACCAAAAGATTCTAATGGTACTACTTCATCATAGCATATAATAAGGTTCTTTAAAATCTACAAGAGTTTGATTAAGGAATATGCAGTGATTTAAATCGAACAAGGGAGCAACACTAACGCACTGTGGGGAGTATAAACCCTACTTGCATAGACAGAAAACTTTGGAAGATTTAACGCATTGCTCAAGAGTTTAAATGTACTTTCAATAATGCGCTAGGGGAGGTGATCACTTCCTGAAATTATGCACTCAAGAGGAGATTAAGGGATTTTATGTCTTTGAGTTTAAGCTTCATTTGTAGGATGATTATTTTAATTATTAATGACATACTTGTCCAAGAAAAGATATATTTCGGCGATTAGATTATTATTCTCCGCAAGATCGTAAGCTAAAATTTAATCTCCAAGAAGAATTCCAAGGATTTCACATACCTACACGAATATCACAGCTATTACCGGATATGCCTCAAAGATATCTTTATCACCAAGAGAATAATTACACTCCAAAATCTAAGAGTTACTCCTACTTTTGATTATAAAATTTTACTTCAGTTTTAGGAGTCTTTAGAATAATCTAAATAGTGCGGAAGGTAAGAACACATTAGCCAACCTTGTTTTATCGAAATTACCTGAAAGGAAGATTCTTAGAAACCTCAAGAGATCTAAGAGAATCCCTTGCATCTGTCGATTCTACGTGAACTCTTGGTTAATTGGGATATTCAAGATTATGTCAACAAAGCTAGAAAGTTGCTAATCACTAGCAAATTTTACTAAAAAACTGGTTGATTTTATTGCAATATTAGCTACTAATCTGCCAGTGTACACTAACGCAGCTGCTTTGATGGTTTAGCCTCGCTAACTGCTGGTAAGGCTGTTCCAGATCTCCATAACGATTTCCTCAGTGCCAGAAGGTAAAATCATGTGCACTTTTGAGGATTCAAGCAATCGACCTAGTAGCTAGCTGCTTTGTCTTATGAGATTCAAGAATCCTATGCTTGTTTGCCAATCCACATATGTTTAGGTCTAAAAGAACGGAGATAATATAGCTGAGACGATTCGAGGCTAACTGAAGAATTCCTCTAGTGGATGCAAAGACTCTTTAAACAAAGACGAGCTCTCAAGATTAACATCCATACCAGTTTTGGAATCTAAAAGAAGTACCGTGTTGTCTTCTATGCTTCTGCCCCCAATCATACTATATAATCCCTCAAGACAGAAACCAATCAGTCTGATTTTATCATTTTTACTTGAGAATTAGATTAAATACTCCCCAACCTTTCTTGGGATCTCCCTGTGCCTTTTTTATTTCATGCAATATCCACCAATTAAAGCCCATCAAATAAGAAAGAAAAGTGATAAATCAACTTTAATCAACCTCCCCTCCTCTTTTTCCTGTTATTTATCATTTTTGTAAGTTTGTGTACCTGATGAGAGTCTTAGTTTGTTCCCCTTGGTTGCACATTCTAATCAAGAGAAGTAAAAACGATGCCATGAAATTACTCGGGAGATCTGGTCTTAAAATCTTATCAAGTGCACTCACTACAAGCTTATTTGATTAGATGATTTCATCACTTTCTTCGGCTGGCAGTGCTGTCAAGAGGTTCCCAAGGTAAATGTTTGCTTAGCGAATTCCTTCGATGGTGTCATCATCTTTAGGGTCGAATGAATCACCCATTTCCGCATATTATTCCTTGACATCTTATGATAATTATTCTGCGTTAAGCTTCCCTAGGATAAGTCCAGCAAGACCACAGATGTCAGAGTCCGTTGGGTGTTGGTTTAAAGCGATGAAAATGCCTGGGGAAATAGGAAATAACAAAAAATGTGTAAAAAAAAAATAAAGAAAATGAATGAATGGACAAATAAAGCAAAAGAGTTACTTTCCAGTGCTTTATTTTAATCTAAAATAACAAGTGTCTTTGGTTCTTCTGAGCACGACTGCAGTACTCTAAGAGTAGCGAAAACAGTGTCTCTATTCTACGACTATAGCCTCAGATATTTCAGAACTTCTTGGATAATATCTGCATTGATGAACTTATCAATATCTTCATTGTGATTTTGAATCAATTTTCTCAGGATCTCCACTGGATTCGATGGTTCCTTAGAGTTTCCATTTCCGTTTCCTGCAATATCATCCTTTCGACTTATCTCATCAGCGCTGAATGATTCCGATTGCCTTGATTCTTCATCTTCATCGATGTCTTCTTCTTCGTTTACTTCTGCTAAGTTGTAGACATGTTCTTCGATTTTTCCACTGTCAGCTAAATGACTCTTTTTACTATCCTAAAGGAAGGGGAGAAAAGGAGTAAATTAGATTTTAAAATCTAATTAAATTATGTATTTTAAATAGTTTTGTAAAAAAAACCAAAATTCTTGAAATCCTACTTTATTTTCTTCTTTGAGGTAATTCTTGATAAAGCTGATTCCTCCTTGCTCGATGATCGCTTTAGCAGTTGTAGGTATTTCCGATAAATCATTAAGGTATTCCATGTTTCTCCTTTGTTCTTGTTTGTTCTGGAAAAGCCATTTTTTCAAAAAGAAGTTATTTTACACCAAAAAAGCAAATCGAAAAAAAGCAGTAAATCCACTTCAATAATAAAATCTTCCAAACCTGTGTAGTTTTAGCTGAGAACTATTTGACAAGTGTCGATACAAAGGAGTTCTTTTGAGAGCTGTTATTGTTGTCCGTTGTGAATTTAGCAAACAGGAAATACAGCGTATTGATGATCTTCACTAATTTGAAATCATCTCTGTAGGTTTCTTTGAGAATAGTGAGTTTATCTGTTAAATTAGCTTTCACAGCGAAATTCACTGTGGCTTGCTTTGTAGTCTCGTTATTTGCGAAAACTCTGAAGCACTCGATGGCTTATTCTACAGCTGTTTTCATTTCCTACTTGTCTGTAAGAATCTACAGCAAACATGGCATGAGAATAGCAACTAGTTTATTTGGAATATTTTCCTTGCTTTTTTTGTCATTTGAAGCTGTTTCAGGTAATTAAATCACTCTTTTCAAGACAATCAAGCAGTCACTGAGTATCCTTTCATGCTCTTCCAAGACTTTAGCTTCTTTTAAACCCTCTCCCTTCAAACTTATTTCTTTTTTAATTATCTCCAATAATGTATCATGGATTTGCAGCTAAAGTAGCCTTCGAGTGAACACCTACATAAGAGAATAAAAATGAACAATTCCTACGTTGTACTAAGCCTTCTCCAGATCCTCTTCACCCAGTTGCTCTGCAATGTAAGCTCCTAGCTTGACTTTTGTTTGTTTCATGTTTTCTTCGAAATTTTCCAAATCCAAATCGAACCCATAAATAGCCTGCTCTAAGATTTAACTCACTAAGTTCTCGATCTCCCTCTCACCTCTATAGCAAACAACCAAACCAAAACAATCAGACAAAAATAGAAATAACTCCTGAAAACATACACAGCATTATCTATTTTTAAAGCTCTCTTTCTTCCTACCTGAACTTCTGCAGCACAATCAACATATGATTTTCAACTTCATGATGACCCATCAGCGAGGAAGTCGATGAATCCTTGTAGCACAGATCTCTGAGGAGTGTTAATGACTTCCTTGCACTTTCGCATGTAATATTCTTATCTTCTTTCATCTTCTGCATAAGCACTCTAATCCCACCAGATTTGACAATTTCTAGTCTCAACGAATCGCCTAAAGAAGCTACAAATATGAGAATATCAAGCAGCTTCAGGTAAGCAGCGTTATTATTCTGAAGATTCTTAATAGAGATAAACGAAGCATAGATTAGATCTTCCCATTGCTTGAGCACTGCATCGGTTGACAGCATGGATCTATTCAAGAACTAAGGGATACTGCTATCCCCTGATTTCCTCTTGTGTTCTTGAAAACTCAAGAATATCTTTAGCGCTCTAAGGGAATTCTCAATGGCTTGCTAGTTATTTAATCTTTTCAGCGCTACAGTTACTGTATCAAGCAACGAATTCTCCGTGATTTCTTATCCAGAAATATGATCTTGCAGCTTTTTCTGTGTGACTTCGAGCTTAAGAGAATCTGGAAGGGAAGCGCATGCTCTGAAGAATCTTGTAATAGATTACTTGAGTTTCTCATTGGCTTCAGGATCAGCAATGCCTTTTACCTTTCTATAGAGTGTTTCAACTTAAATTGATAAATCAATCCCTGATTTCTTCAAAACAGCTTCAGGTAATTCTGGGATAACAAGCAACTCAGTGATGACATCAATCGCACAGCATACTCTCAAACTCTTTTCATCGCTGAATCCTTCATCATAGCAAACTCCCAAACTTGCATTGAACTAAAAATGATATTTTTAATCAGCTACAAACTCAAAATCAAAAATGAAAAATCCTAAAAAATGTTAACTTCTTTAGCAATTTCCCTCGCATCTGGCCCAGAGAAAAATGACTTCTTGCTACTCGATCCTCCTCGCTTTGCGCTCATTATTTAGATTACAGCAATCTCAGGTAAGAAATTTTATTTTTACTTTGTTTTTTCACCTATCTTTTAATTAAAAATCAACCTGTCTTGAGATATTCGATCAATAGATTAAACCAAATCAAACCAATATTTTGTTGTCACTCTTCCTTGCTGTCCCTTCAAAACTACACGTACATTTGGATCTCCGTATATAAATTCTCAGCATAGAGAATTGAAATTACGACTTACACAAGCAAGCAATAATTATTTTCTTCAAGCATGAGAAAATAAACAGAATATTATTTTATTTTTCTTTCGGCAGGCAATTGAAAAAGAAAAATAGTATTTTTTTTGGGTGAATTTGTGAGAAAGAGCAATTATTTGTAGAAAAATATATTGAATTGAAAGAATCTGTGTGTATGATTGATTTTGTTGTGTTCTTTCTAAAAAATCCAATAATTTGATCAATCAATCCAAAAAAGAATTTTTTGAGAAATTACTTTAATTTCTTCTTTTTTCTCATTCTAAATTAAAACATCTTTTGTTTCTCTATGTATTGCAATTTATTTAAGATCTCTTGAATTCTACCAGAAGCTTTGTTTTCTTTCTTAAATCTATCATTGCTTTAGCAATGTATTTTTGAACATTGACCAATTTTGAGGTTAATAGAATTTTTAGAAATTGGCTTTTTTTGTACATTTTTTCAAGTTAAATTGCAAAAAAATTCAGTTTGTATCAATTTACATCTTCCCAACTAATATTAATAATCCGATAAATCAAAGAGATGATTTTGTCTGATTCAATAACATCAATCGTTTCTGCATAATCGAGGGAGTATATTTTTATTATTTGCATATCCGTTTTTCTTTTATCCCTCTTGTAAAAAAGTTAATCATTATTCCATTCACATGATATCATTAATGTTAATATAAAAAATATTGCTTTTTGGGGGTGAGGGGGGTCTTGAATGAAATTTTACTTAAATCAAAAACGCTCAAGGAAAAAAATCAAATTAGTATTGAACGTAAAAAGCATTAATAATTAATAAACAATTACACAAAGAACTTTAAATATAAATAACTCCCTCACAAAAAATGGTCAGAACAAAAGACCTTTCAATCGCTGTTGGCCTTCTAGTGCTGTGCATTAGTGGAGTCTCAGCTTACACCTTAGATGAAGCCTTAGCTTACTCCGTATCTGGGAAAGTTTGCACAGACTCTGTGAGCATTACGCAAGCTAAAAAGGATATCCAGGATGTCAAGAATGCATACGAAACAAGAGCTTCAGTTCAAGCTGAAATCGACATCCTCAAGGAAGTTCGTGATCTCATCACCAAAGCTAAGAAATCGATTATTAGAATTGACTCTGGTGTAGTCGCTTTTGTTTAAACTGCTGATCTAAGCAAGCTCAAGGACTCTGGATATGATGAGATTATGGATTTGATCGAGGTCATGAACAAAACAAGTGATCCTGTTGATAAAGTTGCTCTTTGTGACTAAATCATCACCGCTATCAACGAAATTGTCGAGGTCAATGAGACACTTCTCGCTCGTACTGATTATGATAATATTCCTACTCTACTTGCAGCAATCATTGACTCAATCGATGCTTTCCTTCTTAAGTGCGCTACACCAGCTCCAGGTAAGAATTTAACATAAAATAGAGGGAAAAAAAGAAACATCCACAATATGTTAATTATTTGATTAATTTCCAAATGGCTAGAAGAGCACATTATTCTTTGGAAAAACCATTTTGACTCATAATCAATACTTAATATTTGGTTTGTTTCTTATTCTTAGTAGAACAATAGGATGGATCTGCTAAGATCGGTACTGTTGAAAATGATGGATCAATCAAAACAGGCGATACCACTTCAGGAAATGGAGAAGGCTCTGCAAATGTTAGTGGTGATGGAAGTATCTAGATCGTTTCTAGTGACTCAAACGGATCAGCAACAGTAGGTGGAAATGGTTCAGCTCAAGTTAATGTAAAATAATTAATTAAAATGCAATCATATTTGTGCCCACTGATTGGATATTTCAACAAATATTTTTTGATTTCTCGATGTTCCTATTCATAAAAACATACAAATTTCCAATATTTGTTTGAGTTATTTTATTGAATGTTTTCCTGTGATTTTAAGGCAACGACACTGCTCACTATGAACACTTCTAGAAAAAACAAACTCGTTGATGGCTCGTTTGTTGAAGTCAAGTTGAATTCATCAAAAAGTAATATTTTTAAAAGAAAATGAATTATTTGTCTTTTCAAAAAAGAAGTTAGTTTTACCTTTCCATTACCATCCTTCTAACATACCTCCACTGCATTTTTTCTAGAATCTAAGAAGCACAGATAACAATAATCTATGGGACTTTGAGTGAAACAAGATGCTTCAAACATAGACAGCAATGTTTGCTTTTCTCTCTTTTTTTTGATCTTTGAAAAACAAAAAAACATATTACCCTCATTTCGTACAACTCTTTCTGTTTGTTACAAGTCGAAAAAACTCACACATTAATCCTTTTTCTCTCTTTGTTATTTCTCGTTTTTGGAAGGTTTTTTTTACTTGTCACATTTACAAAAATTTTACCTGAACACAAGTAAAAATTTTCCAAATATCAGGGCAGTTCAGTTTACAATATGAAATGGTTCTTTTTTGTAAGCTGCTTACTCCTTTATTTTTTTCCTTTAAGGCTTTAATAAGTATGATTATTTCTTGTCATTTTCTGCTAGTTCTTCTCTAAATGTTTGTGAGTTAATTTCATCCTCTAAATCTAACGTTTTTAGATTGATCTGTGGTGTTATTAACTGATGATCCTTGTTAATAATGTACACTGGCGATTGCTTTAGCTCTTCCTAAGGCTTCACTGACTATTTTATCAATATTCTATGTGGAATAGAAATCTTTAGTAGATAAAGATGATGATTATGCTGTCCCATTGAAAACTGGAGTAAAAGGTGAATCTATCTAAAAACCACTTGGTTTATTATTATTAGTACTATTCGTTGCTGCTTTAATTGAGGAATCAAAGCATTATTATTATTATGAATAAGCAGCATTAGCATTGTTAAGTTTCATAGGTGAATAGTTCCTGGACATATACTAAGACTGCTCCTGTTATGTTAAATTAGGCGGTGAATTCTACGATTGCTAGAATATCGAAGAAGATCCTTATGATTCAGTGATCTTCAGGAATCCTTAAGACATTGCTGGTGTTTGTTGTGAATTCTATGGAGGAATCACAGTTGAAAATAGTTATTTTTGCTGAATATTATAAAAAATATCATTGTTCATAGCGTTCTAGTTGTCTTTGAGCACCTCCCCTTCATTTAGATTAGCCGATTCCATAGAAGACAAGCTAGGAGATTACTTTGCATTGCTGTTATTAACTGAAAGAGTAGCTTTGACAATTTACGGCAGAAGATCATGTGAATCAGCTGGTTAATTATACCTACTACTGTTAGAGAAACTGCTTGAATTGAAAGCTAAATTAGATGAATATTCTGCTTTTAAATCGATTATTTTCTGCTCATATCTTCTCTCCAAAGCATCAATCAATGCCTTACTGCTCTCCTGTTAATCTTTCTTTTCGTTCTTCCGGACTTCCTGCAATTTCATCAACACCTATTAGAACTTCATCTGAGCATCGACTAAGTCCTACAATGACAAAAAACCAAACAAGACATTCAAAATTAATAATTCAAATCAACTTTTCTTTTTCTTATTGCATACCTTCTTGGCTCTATCTTTCTGCGCTTCAAGGAACTATATCTTCTATTCCGCTAGTACTTTCATCGTATTAGCCTATTACTACATCTAAACTAGTTGCTCTTAAAGCTATTGACACTATCCTTACATTGCATTTCTTTGTTTATTTGCCATTTCCAGTTATGTCTATGCATTCTGCAATGAACTGTTTAGTGTTTGATTAGTCGCTGAACTTGAATTTTCTTTCATCCCCATTTGCATCATTTACTCATATTACTTATTTATCTGCTCTCTTTACTAATGGCACTCGATCTACAAAGCAGCAATCTCCCCTTGCAATTTACTCTCCGTATCTTTACTCGATTTCTCAAGCTTCTAATTAGTTACTTTCGATGCTTATTTCTCTTTATTCAAATTCATTTTCAACTCAGATACAACATTCTCCTGCTAATTCAAGATTTCTACCTATTCCCGTTCATATTTCTCCTTTAAGGATGTATATCTATGTCTTTCTTAGATGATTTCTTAATTATACACTGTGTCCTTTTAAATCCCTTGCGCTTTGAGTGATTCCACAGTCGCTTTGAGATTCCCAATGTCACTTTATAAATACTAAATCCTTTCATTTTTTATCTCAATTTCTTTGAGTTATTCCCTTTTCAGCTAATCCATTAACGATTTCTCCTAATACGTTTATTAGTTATTTGCGATTGCTTCTTGTGAATGTATCGTTAATTAGATTGCTAATTCATGATACTTCCTGTCAAGTTCAGATATTCTTTGCTCACGATTGATTATGGTACCTTTCAATTCCTCGACTAATTATTCACTGTTGGATAATTGTCTTGAAAATTATATTTCTTTTTCTTTCGAGCATTAACGGAGTTCATCCAGGCGACTTTCGTTGAGTTACTCAAGTACTTTGACTTTCTGTTACGCTTAGTTGAGTTAATTCAAGAGATTGCGCTCTTTGGAATGGAATGAATCTTCAAGTTAACACTTCAGAGCCATTACAGATTGCAATTCAGTTCGTAGATCTTCTTCAGTTTATTTAGATTCCAGTTCAGTTTATCGCATCTTACGGCGGTCTTTCTCATGCACAGTTTCCAAATACTTCATTCGCTCGTCTTCAGTGAGCTTAAACGAATCAACAAGTTGTTGATATTTCATCTCTGCATCGCATAACTCTTTTTTTTACTGGATATTAAGTGCTTCAATTTAACTTTCGAACTCCTCGCAAGTTCGCTTTTTGTCGTAGAAGTAATCTTGTTTGCATTTCTCCATAAATGCTTCTTTGGATTTGAGTTATTCCGTTAATTATTCGATTGTTTGAGTTGTATTCAGCGTGGTAGCGATATTTTATTTCAAATTAATGTCATTCTGCATGAGCATATTAATTCTTTTCTGTAGATCGTCAATTTGACTCTCATAGAAATCTTTCTGCTAACTAATAATCTCGTCTTTGCTCTTCAACTACTTCTTGTAGTTCTATTCGAGTTCTTCTTCATTACCAGGAGTAGTCCGTGGAGCTGATGTTTATTAAGAGCCTTTCCCTTCGTCTGTGAACTACACGATCAATCGACAATATTCTTCACTTTATTTCAACTTTGTTTGAAGTTCTTTGACTTCAAGTGCGATAAACTCACACTTTTATTCTAATAGAGCTTTCTCTTTAGCCCATTTGATTTAATTCTCTTTTCTTTCTTTTTCTAAACGAGCTACTTCATTCTAGAGTCTCTTTGGATCATCACTTTGGGTGAGTTCACTAGATGAAACACTCATATTGTCCAGTAAGTAGATTTTTGAATATTTTGATAAAGTTGTTTTTTACTTTTTCTTTTTGAATTACAAAAATAAATAAACAAACACATTAACCCACCCCCCCAATATCTTGGAGTACCAGTGCAGATCAGTTAAAAGGTCAATTAAACATCGAATTACATGTAAAAATTTTATAAAAGTAATTCAGATGTTTAAGAGGGTAATACAACAACATAGAATTGTCAAGGAGATAATGAAAAAAAAGGGATTTATTTTTAAAACTATAGTTAATAATAAAAGTAAATATTTTTCATAAACTCTTCTAAATTATAATAAACTTGTTTAGACTTCATTCATATGCAAAATTCGAGAGTGACTCAGATACTACAAATGGTTTTATTTGATTTTAGAACATCAAGATATTCTAAGAGAAAAGAAATAGGAATAGAAGACTTACCTGAGGAATTATGATAGATAATTGTTTCTAGACGAAAATGAGTTTATTAGCAAGTTTATCTTTCTTTTCATTAAATCTACTTATTTCTATCTAAAAAAAGCCTCTACAAGAATACAATCACACAACGAATTCTCTGGGAAATTAATAAAAACCAATTAGAAATCTGTCTTTGCTTAAGATTATTAAAACTCATAGAAAAAGAAAAAGATCAGAAAATAATAATCACATTGCGAAATATTAGAAGTACACTTCCTTAAAAAAACAATTAAACTCATGGACGACGCTTCTTGGATCAAGGTATCTAACACAACACCGCAAGCTTAAAGAGCTATCAGCTGCTTGTCGCATATCGGAAACTAAGGGATCTGGTTAGGGTTTTTATCAGGTGTAGCAGCAACCAGCGGAAATATCGAAGGAGCATATTTAGAGAATCTAGTTAATGGCATATCGTAAGTCTGGTAGTTATCTCTTGAAATGAACAAGCCAGGAATATTCGAAGAGCTCACTTCTTAAATCATGACATACAATTGCAAAACCCCCTTGAAATTGCTGGAAACCCTCACAGAAAAATTTTTTGCTGAAGAAGGTGGTGAGGGCAGTAGCTAGCAAAAGGATGATGGTAGTATTATCGCTCATATGAAACACGAATAATCGTAAGAAAGCAAACTGAATAACGAAGCATTCGCTTAAATTCTTCAAGAAGACATTATTAGAGTAAAAAAGATATTTATAGCATCAAAACAGTTAGGCATTTGCGTTTTTGAAAAGTCTTAGAATTTGTTAAAATTTTTGTTTTTTTTAGGAAGAATAAGAAGCTGAAATGATAAAATAAGAAGAGTCAGAGAGTGTAGCCAAAGCAATCATGGATTAGGAAGCAGAATCTCTTGCTGCAGCTGTACAAATTAGGATGGATGAGGAAGCAAAGTAAAATTCAGAATGGCAATGCGAAATATGTCTAGAACCTATGGGAGATAAATAATATTGGCCACTGGAGTGTTGTCATTCTTACCACAGAGAATGCTTAACAGGGTATTTCAACTCAAAGATCTCTGAGAAATAGCTACCTTTAGTATGTCCTAATCTGAAATGCAAGAAAGAAGTGCAATATTCTGATTTAAAAGAAATTCTTGAAGCGAAGGATTTCCAGAAATATGAAGAGTTCTCCTTGAACAATTTCATAGATAATCATTCAGCAGATGTAAATGGATTTTTTGATTGCAGAAAGAGAATTATCGAAACCATCATTGATTTGGTTGTTTCTAATTTATACTTTATTTCTAACTATTTTCCCTTTTTAAGATGTCTTGGTGCCCATCAGCTGGGTGCAAATATGCATTCGTCCTTGAAGAGAATCAAACTCTACTTATTTGCCCTCTTTGCAGAAAGCAATTTTGTCTCAGTTGTCGCTGTGAATACCATAAAGGCATGTCTTGCAAAGAATACTAAATATCCAATACTGTTTCTGTAAGCAGCAACTTTTGATTCAAGATCTTTTTATTCATAAAACAATCCACTTCTTTTTTGTTATTTTTTAACTAATTTCTTCTTGATAATTTCTAGGAATCTGACAAGAAGTTTAATCAGTTTGTGCGCGGTCAAAAGTTCAAATAATGTCTCAACTGCAAGATGTGGGTAGAGAAGAATCAAGGGTAATAACAAAAATAAAGAAGAAAAGTTATTATCATTTACAAAAATAATATTAATTTGATGTATTTTCTTTGTTATTAAATCACAGATGTGATCACATGACATGCAGATGTGGATGCTAATTCTGCTACCATTGCGGTGGACCATATGGGAGTTGCGAATGTACGAAAAGGAGACGCTGAAATTGAAAAATAAACAGAAAAAAATGTGTTGTTTTTTGTTATTCATATTTGGTTGTTTTCCATATGGATATTTTTATCTTATTTTTAATGAGAAAAAACGACATTTCGTATGAATGAAAGGTATAATAATGATAAACGAGCAAGTTAGTCTCTCTTTTTTGGAAACAAAGCAAGCAGCGACAAAGCAGGAATATTGATATAACAGCATATGCAACGACAAGAAAGAGAGAGAGAGATAAAGAAAATCGAGACCTGTTGTATGTCAAAATTTAACAATTGGCTGCTTGATTAACTCTTCCAGTTTCAGGAGTACATTTCCCAATGCATGTTTATCCGTTCCATTGATGACCGATGGACTCAAATCGATTTAATCGAATGTCTACTTAGCAATTTTGCTTGGTTATTCAACAAATTTTCCAGCTAACGAATCCTTGAAATTCGGATAGAACTAATGGAGCATTGGAGAATCAATGTACCCTGGTGCAACGTTCACGATTTAGATATTATTATTATTGTTCTCAGTGTATTATTTAGCTAAATTCGCTGTGAGACTATTCATATACTGTTTCGTAGCATAATAGACACTTCCTTATTATTCAGGTGATCCTCTTTCTGCTTTTTACGATCCTACATTGACTAATAGTGTCTTTTTCTCAGGATGCGTCTAAGCATATTTTAGTTGATTATGTATCAATAGCGTCGATCCAAGGATATTTGTTTGCAGAACTGATTATATTGTGCTAAGTTTTAGTGCTTAGAAAGGTTACGATTCAAGTGCAGCTGCTGCATTCACAAATATACCTATTTCATTACCGAACTAACTGTTCAATTCTTTAAACCATTGTTAGAGCGATTCCACAGTGACTTTCTCTAAATCTAAGGGTTTTGCGAGAATTTTTACATTGCTGTATTTGCCTTGAAGTTCCTCTGCTGCTTTGGTAAGTTTATCGCTAGCTCTTGATACCAAAATGACATTGTAGCCTCTTTTGGCAAGTTCTTCAGCGTATCCATGTCCTAGCCCCTATGATGCACCTGTGACAAGTGCATATTCGCTAGGGTATTCACTCTTGAGCTCACAATTAGCATGCCAGCCGTATCTCTTCAAGTAGTCATATCCTTGAACACCAGCGTATCCTATTTGAAATAAGCCAATGCCTTAAATGATTCTCTTGAGCATCTTGTTTATTAAATTCCTAGTTTTTGTTGATTTAGACTCAAATATTAGTAATTTATTTTTGAGAAAAAAAGACTTAGATTGATTTTTCAAGCCCTTCAAGAACTTTCCACAGTTCATTTCTTTTGTTTATTTAAAGCACACTTGAAGATGTAAATTAAAAAGATATGTTGTTTTTGGATTCAATTTGATGATTCACTTATGAATAAGAAAGAGAAACTTAGTTAACATGAAAATAAATAGAAAAGCAAGCTCATTTTAACTTGAAATTGCCAGTCATTATTCGAAAGAACGCAGGAAAGGCACCATGTCCTAGGAGTATCTTGATGCCTTGAAATCGAAGCTCAAAGTGTTTAAAATCTCTTGCTTTATCTCTGCTGATCCTGCAAAACAGAAATGAAAAGAAGAAACAATTAATTGAAAGGAAATATCTTTGAGTAGATAGATAAAAAGATACCTTCACAAGGAGGGTAGACGATCCCTAGTTCAGTATTTGAGCTGTAGATTTATGTGAAGTTCTTTTCAAATCTTCCCCAAGCTGCTGCAGTGAAATTATGGCTGATGAAAAACAACAACAAAGAATTTAGATTTTGAAAAAAAATTATCTTTTAGCTCAAAATTAACTTACCTTCCAATGTAAATAAGCGAGTCATCAGTTGGTAGCAGATCTTTGTTTGTTACAGCCATTATTTTAAGATGAGGAATCAATCCGTGATGATAGAAATAGTGCTCAGGAGCACAAAACTAGTGAAAGATGGATCTAAAAAATTGAGCAAATTGTCAAAACAATTAAATTATGTCTGGCATATTTAAACAATTTTGCTTTCTTACTTTGGAAAACTTGGACGTTCATAATATTTCTAATTGAGGATGACAGGGCCAGCACTTTCAGGGCCAAATACTGCGTCATTCTCAATATAAGATTATGTTGGAAATATCAACCGAAATCTATCAACTATTTTATTAGATGTGTCATCTTCTTCAGCATTTTTTGGATCTTTCTTCTTCCCCTTGACAACTGGAGTCTTCAAGTCACTAAATTCCTTCACCCCAGTAACACATCCATAGAACTCTTCTAGAAAGGAGCTGTCAATATTCCCAACACTGCTGCATTCATAGGTTACAATTTTGAAGTCGTTATTCACAGAATTATTAGCTGCTTTTTCAATTTTTTTCTCATCCATCTAATCAGTTTTGCTTATTTTCTTCTCATTTAGGTTAGTTCCTTAAGGCAATTCAAACTTTCCCTTGAAAACTTAAGCAATTTTCAATATCTTTCCTTTCCCGTACTTGCTAACATCAGGAGTTCTCCCTACTAAATTACTTACAAGAATAATTTTGACATCTTTAAAATCGTATTCCTCTAAGTCAACTCGAAGCAACTCTTTGTATGACATCCTCTAAGGCATCATTGCTTACACCGCTTCAGTTAATGTACTTTTAAAGTCCCCTTCGAAATCCCAGAGAGCATTCTCTTCTTTTGATCCTACCCTCTCATTTTTCGAAGGTTTTTTTTCATTCTACGATTTATCAATAATGGGGAAATCTTAATACCACAGACAATTACTCCACACTTACCAATCGCTGACATGAAGATTTCCACTTCCTATGACAACTCTGAGGAACTTGCTGAACTTTATCAGCCAGAGTTTAGGATGAAAAGCACCTCCCCATGGAGTCTATTGGTCTTTTTTTGGATGGATGACTGTCCAATTTTAAAAGCCTTCGTTTCCCTTGATTATCTCTCTGACATTTCTATCACCTGAGGGACTATCGTTAGCTAATACAAACTGAGATACACAAAGTCATTCAAAGTTAAAAGTATTTATTACATTGATAAATTTCAACATAATTCAGAAGAAAAAAATACATGTTTTCCCGAATGAAGTATCGGAAGAAGTAACTCAGTTTCATATCCAAATGTTGTCATGAAAATTGCTTAGACGTCTGCACGTTGAGGTTGCTCATTCATGACTATAAAAGAAAATATAAAATTCTGATAAATCTACTAAAATGTTGCATAATCTTTACACGAATAAAATGGATTAGAAGCGAAAATATCTGAGAAACCAATCATATTTGGCATGTGTTCTTCTTTCGGATACTGCTTGAGTTTATTAATGTAAAACTGACTCTTCTACTGCTTAAACTCAAAATTACTAGTTTTTGTCTTATTCACTGGAGGATTACTTTTGCTTTCGATTGTTGCAGAGCCTTTAACAGCTCCAATACCAACTTAATTTGAATTGTTCCCATTTTTGTTAGAACCTTATTCATTTTCTTCATCTTTAATCTCAATGATTTCAGTAGTTTTATTACCTTCAACTATCTTCCCCTTTCCTTCTGTCACATTGCTTGCAATCAACTTCCCATTTGTTTCTTCTTGTTTTTGCCTTTGTTTCTATCTATCCAGGTAGAGCTATTTATAAAGCGAATTTACATCTTCGTAGAGTGAGGCTGTCTATGATAAACCTGTATTATTCCCTTGGGAGAACGTTGCAAAGTCTCTTTTTTTGCTACTGCGATCATTAGGTTTCTCTTCCATGTGTGTTGCTTGTCAACGCAGAATATGTGAGCTTTCCAATTATTTTTTCTGTGAAAATGTTTAAAAACTATAAAATGAATTGAATTAGAAATTCCCCAAGAAAAAGCAAAGAAAAAATCCATTCAAAGTATACACCCCAAAGGATTTAATTTTCCGCCAAAAATAATGCATAATCTTCGTGTGGGGGCTGACTGAGTGAAGTAGTTAGTCTATCGGATCAATATGTCGTGTAGAGCAATTTCCTTGGCGCGATAATCAAAAAAGACGAAGAGAAAAATAGATTTAATAAGCAACTTTATTCTAAGAAAAGCCTAAATCCACAGGATATATTATCTTTTTGCAGTTATTCACTTGAATTGACTTTAAGTTTAAGAACCTATCTTCTTCCTCACAATCTCCTCAGCGAATTAGTTTACTTTAACATAATGATCTGCAGCAATTTTCCTGAATTAGAAGCGATCATCAGTGCAAACGATGAAAAACATGGATAATAACCCATCGAAGAGGTGACAATTTTAGCTTCAGGGATGCTCTTTGAAGGCAATGCATTTAATGAGTTCTTACAGGTAATCGCATTGGTTGAACAAAGAACTTCCAAGATCTTTTTAGTCCTTGATCACACAACAACTTCAAAGAACGATTTACAAGAGGATTTAAGAGTCCTCAAAGCAATCGATCTGAAAAAAACATCTCTGAACATATCCTTGAGACACTTTTAGTTTTTAGAAAAACCACAAGAAATCATAGGAATCTTCACAAGGTTCTTCGCGGAAATGGTCAGAGGATTGATCAATAATGAAGAAAGCATAGAAGTAGAAGAAATTTTCGAGAAAAAGAATAAAGATTCTAGAATTGTGAATAAAAAAAGAGCTCACTAAGAAGTAGTTGATGAGGGCTGCAGCAACAGTAGCAGCGATGATGGCGAAGATAGCCAAAATACAATAAAAACAACTAAAAAAAAGATGATTTCAAGTGAAAACTACTTAACCAAAGTTACATCTTCTTCCCTTGTATCATCATTGCCATTTATCTAACAACGTGCATGCTCTGAACTACTTTGCATCTAGCTGACAAAGCACTGTCATTTGAAGTTGCTCTCGAATTAAATCGATCTTCAATGCAAGTTTTCATCTACAAACGAGCAAGCCATCATTATCCAATTAGAGTCCTTAATTGAAGTCATCGATGTGTTTCTGTAAAGCTAAAACACCCAACACATCTAGGTCTTTTCTTTTAATCTTGAAATTCCATCTTTGAGTACATTCTTAGCTAAACCAATTGTTCTTTAGTTGATTGTTTCTCTCCACTCTAAAGTCACCAAACTGCAAATAAACTCCTAAAGAGCATACGTCACATTAAACCTACCATAATTTGATTTTTCTTCACTTGTGTTCGATATTCTAATCCCTAAATAAGCCGCTTTCTTTTGTTATTACAACTCCAAACCAAACAACAGCTTTGAATCAATCATGCGATCAGCTAGATGTCTCAGTGATTCTCAGTAAACTTTTAATCTAAACTACAAATACCAGAATAACGAAGAATCTACAACAAATAATAATAGCATTCAAATAAATGAACCTTCTATTCTTAAAATCAGCAATAAACTCTACTTAAACCTCTTGCAGTGTAAAAGCTATTTTAATCAAGCTAATCCAGTAGAGGTAGACTCTTCGCTAATTTCGCAAGTGATTTCTTCTTGGAATCTAACTTAATTATCATACATTGATATTTCCATTAATGCAACATTGTTCTCTAGTGAGAATGTCCAAGATGCAGTCTGCAGGCTACTTAAAAACAACAGCAATCTAGAGAAACTCAAATACACTGGCAGCTAGAAAGACAAAATCAGTGTGATCTTCTAAAACCTAGCTAAAAAGAAGAAACTCACTGAAATTCAAATGAATCTCAACGAAATCACCATCCCCAATCCACCAGTACTTCCTCCTGGTACTTCTGCAGATGATCGAAATCAATCCTCTATCGACGCCGCAAAATTCTTTAGTTCTATGTACCCTTGGTCACTGAAAGTGCTTTTAATTAACTTCGCTCCGTTTGAAAAGCAACCAATCGACAACTCAGCTCATTTAATAATCCCATTTTTGAAAATATTTTCCACCTTCCCATTGCTCGAGAGAGTCTTCATCTTTGAGTCAAAGTTCAACAGCATTAAATTAATCTAACCAATCTGCACATTGAATCTCAAAATCATGAATGATCAAGATGTGATGGATGCTTTTCATCCATTCAGTGAAAAACAATTATTAACCTAACACCCTTTCGAATTAGATATGACTCTCCATGGAATGACAATAACAAATACCAACGATCCTATTGAGACTGGTGTGCAGGAGCTTAGTAGTAAGATTCTGAAAGTCACATTGAACTTTATGTCAAGTGCTTTAGAATTCTGTTTTAAATTGAATTTAGAAAAAGAATTAAGAAACGAAAGGTTCTTTGAGGTTAAGAAAAATAATAGTAGAACATTCTGGAAAGAAGGTAAAGAACGAGCGAGTGTATTAGTCACGAAAAGTGATGTAAACTCGAATATCTGGAGGAAAAAAACAAAAGAGAATATTGATATTGGAAAAAAAGATTAGATAATAGTAGTAGAAGAAGAAACTAAAGAAAAAGGTGATAATAATGAATAGGAAATGGAAGTTGAAGTGATAAAATAACCATAGACAAACAATAATGCTAATATCCCTGGTTTTCTAGTAATATCTTCACCTGATGAAAATCAATCAGGAATAACTCTGGATACCTATTTTGAGCTCAGAAAACTGCTGATCTTAGTCAGCTTGCGACCTGACTGCGAATATGATTTTTCCAACATTTAGAACATTCAATTTCTGTCATGGCTTTGTTAATATTGCCCGAACTTATCGAAGAATACTACTTTGAAATTCAATAGCATGAATTTGAAAGAAAAAGATTTGGTTTGTTTCAGACCCCTCTTGAAAAATGTCTGTGGGAATGTAGAAACTTTGAAACTCTCGTTCTCGAAAAACAGGAAAATTCATAATAAAGGCATTGTGCATGTTCTGTTTACCCTGCAGGCATTGACAAAATTGCAGACTTTGCATTTGGATTTTTCTCATACCAGTGTTCGATCCAAGGGTATTGCATCGCTAGCTACAAAAATTCCTTAGCTAGTGAGCTTAAGAGATCTACTAATTGATTTCTCTAACTCAGAGAGGATAGATGCAATTAATGGTAAATGTATGAGAAAACTCTTGAATTCAATAGGGGATCTACGCCATCTAGTATCTCTAGTGCTCAACTTCAATTCGGTCGAATCTGGAGATTTTCTAAGCCCAGAGAATAGATTGGAAGGTATGCTAAGAAAACTACCTGAAAACTCCTTGAAGACGCTGAAGCTGTATTTAATTAGTAGTACCACAAATGAACAAAATTACTCAGTAAACTTGTCCACGACTATTCTGCTAATTTGCTAGAGATTTAGATCTTTGGAGACTCTTCATTTTTCTTTGAATGGTCTACCACTTCCTCCAGTGCTTCTTCCTGGTTTGTCTTGTCTGAATTAGCTAACATATCTCTCTGATTTTAAGTTATAACTTGACATAGATTGCAGGGAAAAAGAGATGCTCATAGAGTACTATGATTTTTTGCCCCTTTTACTCAAAGATTTGGATGTGTTCAAGTATGAAAAATTAGAGATTAATATATTGGGATTCTGGTTCTGTAAGAAAGACAAAGATGTCTATGAATTTTATTAAGTAGAAAAATTAATGGATAAAATAGAGAACATTCCGCATAAGTAGAAGGTCTAGGCTACATTTAATTTACTTAACTTCATTTTCAACGCCCCATCGTCAGCGGTGATAAATCTGGCTGCGCTTAAACCCAGAATTAAGCAGCTAATTGGTATTTGAAAGTGAATGAATAAGGAGATTTAAGACCAAAAAGAAATTGATGGATTCTTTAACTTCAGCTGAAAGGAACAATAGTGACACATATTGACTTTTTTTTCATTGAAATTGAAGTAATTTATCATTTGACAAAAGACATTTGATTTTTGTTTTCCACGAAATACCTTAAATATATCATAAAGACAATCTTAGTTTATTAGATAGCGATAAAAGCTTGATTTCTTAGGGTAGTTCCGGAATTGTACGGATAATAGACTTGAGATTATATGTATAATAAGGATCTATTAAAATAAAGATATCAAATGAAAAATTGAATTTTTTGACTATTATTTAATAAAAATACCAATTTTACTAACAAAATATGCAAAAAAAACTATCATATTTTTCAGTTAGTTTTAATAATTTGTTCTCTTTGTTGAAAACATTCTTTATTTCTAATATCATTATGATTTCTTATCAGAAGCCTTGAGATTGAAGAGATCTGCAACAGATTGTTTCTTTTGGACTCTGTAGATTGTCTCTGCGAGAATTGGAGCTGTGTGATAAATGAAACAAAAGTTAAAATAATTTTCGAATATGATAATTTCTTTAGAAAATTATTAATTATTCTTAATAATGTTTTAGAATTTTGAAGCAATTCTTTCATAATATTATAATTGAAGGAATCCACATTACCAACAGATAGCCTTGTGATTTTATCAATCGATTCTTCTCCAGGTTTCTTCGGTGTGGTATTTGTGACAACAATGTTTTCAAGGACAGAATTCGAAATGTTCTTGAAGGCGTTGCCTGAAAACAGCCCATGCGTAGCGAAACTGCTGACACTAAGAGCTCCAAATTGTTTGAGTGTTTTAGCTGCTTCACAGAGAGTTCCAGCAGTGTCAATCATGTCGTCAATGATAATTGCATTTTTTCCTTCAACGGAGCCTACTAAATTCATCTAGGAGATCTTCCCTGGTCCTTCTCGTTGCTTGATAATCATTGCTAGCGAGCAATCTTATTGAGTTCGCTTGTTGAAGAGTTCTTAAAATTTCTTAGCACGAGCTACACCACCTGCATCAGGACTGACAATCACGACGTTCTTCAAATCAGCTGATTTTTGGGACAAAAAGTAATTCAACGCTACCACATTAGCCTATCGAATGAGGAAGGGAAAACAACAAACAAAGTTAAGAGAAATAGCTATGATCAACTGATGGATTTCACTCCATATTTCCCAGTAAATTAGAACTCATTACTTCTAGGTTATCAACAGGCACTCTAGGACCAAAGAATCCTTAAATTTATCCGCAATGGAGATCAATCGAGATAACTCTATCAACTCCAACTGTCTCTAATAATCTTGCTACATCTGCAGCACTGATTGGCACACGAGGTGCAGTTTTTCTGTCCTACCTAGAGTATCCATAGTACGGAACAAGAACAATGATCTTTCTTGCAGAAGCTCTGCGGAGTGTTGATATTAAAATCAGTAATTCCATGAGATTCTCGTTGACTGGAGAACAAGTAGGTTAAACTAAGTAGATGTCTTTTCCTCGTACGCTCTCGTTTATCTGATGAGCAAAAAGTTGAAAAGAATAAATGTTTTTGTTTTTGATCAGAAATCTCCCAAATAATCTTAATAAAAGGAATAATTTTTTAGCAATACAGTGATTGAGATTTCACCATCTGAGAACCTTCCGACTTAGCAGTCACCTAGCTTGATTCCAAGTATCTTCGCTATTTCTGTTGGGTGATATGTTGTAAACAAGTAATTAATATCAAACAAGTTCAAATGACCAGACCAACTCAAAGACAATAAGTGAATCATACTTATTAATTTCTTTCTTTCTCTTTTGTGATAATAATAGTCAAATATACCTGCAGCGAGATCTGGATTTGCATTGCCTGTGAATAGCACAACATTCGAGCTGGAAGAAGAAGGATCAAAAAGTACTTATTATTCAAATGAGTAAAGATAAACCAAAAACAATATTCTTTTACAAGAAATTATCAAGCTGAGAAATGCTCCTGTGATATTGTTATTCAAGTTTCGCATCGAATGGCGTAGAATTATATGCCTTGACGGAAGTGTAATGATGATGGATACGCTCAGCGCAGACTAGCGAGGCTAAACCTAATGCCTTTCCATTCTTGAAGCTGCTTTCAACGAATCGCTAGCCAAATCTAAAGAACCCTTTCATTTTCTTTATGTGTACTGAATGCTGTTAATGTTTGAGTTATCGAAACCACTTGCAGTTCTTGTTTCTGCTTGTTGTTGGTAGTTTCTCTTTGTTTGCGTTGCTATTTTTATATATTTTCAAATATATTTTTTTATGTTAACAAATCAAACAGGAATCTGCTTTTTCACCAGACAAACAAAGTTACTATCTAATAGCGGTTTGCGATTCAGCTTAACCTTAAGACGTATATCTGAGAAAAGAGAAAAATATCAATTGGGAAAGAGATATGATGGTTAAGATTTAAAAAATATTAGATATTTTGATCGCCAACACCCGCAAGATAATACGGAATATTATTCCATCTAGAATCTAGATATATTAACTAAACAAACAGACGTTCAAATGAGCTGTAGAAAGCATTGGCAATTTAACCTAAACATATGTTGAAATAGTAATAA
>Ga0302285_10000258_pt1 | contig 30946 bp, 29 predicted proteins | sample III_Fen_E2_2_FD_200455 | JGI IMG/M metagenome (GOLD analysis project Ga0302285, IMG submission 200455) | Peat permafrost microbial communities from Stordalen Mire near Abisko, Sweden - III_Fen_E2_2 | ecosystem: Environmental > Terrestrial > Soil > Wetlands > Permafrost | place: Sweden: Abisko... | reverse complement strand
GTTCACTACTGATACCCCACCATTTTTATTATAAACAGGTGACGATAAAAAGGGAGTACCTATCGTTCTTGAAAAATAAGTCCAACCGTTTTGATATTGAGAATTATTAAAGTAATTATCATATCCACCATAAATTATACCATCCTTTGATTCAAAAGGACCCGATTGATCGGTGCTGTTCAAGTACTCATAGACCAGTCCTTTGATGATAGAAGATTTATTATTACGAATAGAAACACCCCAAAGACCATCGGGTTTGTTCATCGTATTGGTCATAAATTTAGGACTGTCCTCCGATATATTCTGCCAGTAGCCACTGATCGTAAAGTCAGATATACGGTATTCCAACTTCATGCTCTGCGAAAGAATATGGTTGCCTAAAGCATTCATTTGGTCACTCATATTGGCATCCTTTCCACCAGAACTTCCATAAAATATTTTTATGTAATCACTAATAGAAGTGGGCTGAGCTCCAAGCCCCGGAATATTACCACCCCATTGCGCTACATGATCTACCCCATACTGAAAATGAAAGGGCAAGCTCCCTCCCACTCTAAAATAAATATATTTATGGTGAAGAAAGAGATTTGTTGTGTAGATATTATCTGTAAACCAACCGTGCGCCACAGCGCCCTTTACTTCCAGATAGCCTTTCGTAAAGGGTACGGGAGTGAAACGTTCTATTCCAAGAGTAATTTTGGGCATGGGGCGGGCATTCTTGGAAAACAGAAAACCACCACACGACAAACTGGAATCCTGAGTACCCTGATGTTCTTCGCGTGCCCCGACGATTAGATCCAAAACAGAAAAGCGGGCTTTCAGATAGGCTTCATGAAAATAGGCCTTCTTCTTGTTATCATAGTTCTGGAGTAGTACATCAGCTTTAAAACCATAATCAAATACTGCAGACCTGTTGTTGAAATCTTTGCTGAACCCCACATTCATATTAGCGGAATTTGGAGAAGCCGAAATCTGCCCATAGTTATTGCTCTGCAACCAAAATGGAGCATACGCTCCGGTAGAACGTACTCCCGTAAAACCCACCTCATACTTTATCGTATCCTTTTGGGCTTCGGCTAATATTGAATATGAAATAAATATAATAATAACGAATATTCTATTGTTAAGCATATAAACGATTTTAAAAGTAATTGATTACTTATTTTTTATCTATTTGACAATGCAATATGCTAAAATCTAATCAATCTTCAATATCATAAAAATAAAATTATTTTGTTACAATTACTTTTGCATATGAGGCTACAACTGTATTAATTACGAAATCAACCTCTTCAATTGTCAGTTGCGGATAAATAGGTAATGATATCTCAGCAGCATAGTTTTTAAAAGCCTGAGGATAGTTCGTAATATCGTATCCCTTATTTTTGAAGAAACTCAACATAGGCATAGGTATAAAATGCACGTTAACAGCCACTTCACTTTTTGCAATTTCATCAATTATCTCATCACGTTGGGCTTCTGTTATATCAGCAATTCTCAACGCATAAATATGATACGAACTTTCTTTCTCATTATCTTTAGAAGGTGGTAAAACAGCCCATTCATAGTTGCTAAATGCAGTATCATATTGACCGAAGATTCGTTTACGTGAAGCAAGTAAGTCGGGATATTGACGAATCTGAGCTAATCCTATCGCTGCATTTACATCGGGCATATTAATTTTCATTCCAAAATCAACTATATCATATCGCCAGCCACCGGCTTTACTTTTCGAAAATGCATCCTTCGTTTGGCAGTTTAAAGTCATTTGGCGTAATTCTGCATACAAAGCAACATTATCAAATGGTTCCGGTAAATTTAAACAAATGGCTCCTCCTTCGGCAGTAGTAATATTCTTTACGGCATGTAACGAGAAAATAGCGATATCCGTTTCACAGCCGGTTCGCTTATCTTTCTGATAATAAGCTCCCAGTGAATGCGCAGCATCATTCATCACCAATATGCGACCAAGCTTATGTTGAACTGTAGAACTCGGTTGAAACATTTCCAGTACTTCTTTTTCAGTCACTACTTCCATGATTGCATCATAATCACAAGGAAACCCTGCTATATCGACGGGTATGATTGCTTTTGTTTTGGGAGTTATTGCTGCACGAATAGCTTGAACAGAAATATTAAAGTCCTCGCACGAATCAACCATTACAGGCACCGCTCCTGCATGCAAAACAGCCAATGCTGTAGCCGCATAAGTATAAGCAGGAACGATAACCTCATCCCCTTCTTTCACTCCCAGCCATTTCAGCATCAGAATAGCTCCCGAAGTCCAGGAGTTTACACACAATACTTCTTGAGCTGAACACAATTCTTTAATTTCATTTTCTAAAGCTTTTACTTTAGGGCCGGTAGTAATCCAACCGGAGTTTAAAGAGTCTACCACTTCTTTAATAACAGATTCATCCACGTATGGAGGAGAAAAACTTATTTTCATAATCTATGTTAGTATTTTTATTTTAGTCTTCATTTCGTCAGCAAGCTCTACAGCCTTGTAAACATTCTCACCTGTAGTAATTATATGTCCACAACGGTCTAAACTAGATTTTAACGATTGCACGATATCACCAGCCTCCACATATATTTTACAGTCATATACATTTTCATTTTCCAATGCATTGTAATAGCCAACAATCTCTTTAACGATACCCGGCGAAGGAACAAAGTATCGAATAGCTGCACCTTGAGGTTTAGATTTAAAATTCAAATCAGGCTCTAAACCTAGTGCTATATTTATTGCACAAGCCACCATATCAATCCCTGTTGATAAATGAACCAATTCTGTTGAAATAAAATCACCTCCTAATCGAGCCCCTATTTCCATAAGAAATGGGCCATTATCAGACAATTTCAGTTCGGCATGTGCAACACATTGTTTCAGATTTAGTGATTTAACTCCTGCAATCGCAGCCTCAATAATAAGTTGAACATCTTTGGCTGAAAATTGACTTGGCTGACTATGTCCTAATTCTACAAAATAAGGTTCATTAGTAGTTAGTTTATCAGTCACTGTCAACACTTTTATTTGGTTATTCCAAATTAAAATCTCAACACTAAATTCTGGACCGACAATAAATTCTTCAATTACAACAGAAGCATCTCTACTTTCGCTTAAAGCCCTATTATAGGCAAAAAGAATTTGAGACTCATTAGCATTTTGGGGAATAAAGGAAACCCCTCTGCTTCCACTATTTCTTGACGGTTTAACTATAGCATCACCTTTTATCAATAAGAAAGCATCTAACACATCCCTTTCACTCGAAACTGCAATTGATTTTGGAGTTGGGGCACCTCCATTTTCAAAAGCTCTACGCATCATTTCCTTATTTGTTGCTCTAATTACAGTTTCTGTACCAATCCCACTCAGACCCAAAACATCGTTGACATATCCCAGCGATCTCATAGCAACTTCAGAACATGGATGGATAATTCCATCTACCATTTCATTTCTAGCTATTTCGAGCATTTTTTTAGGGTCAGTTATATTTGCAACAATAAATTTATCGGCAAAGGTAAATCCAACCGCATTGGGGTCACCATCTACTGCTAAACAGTAAATTCCTAACTCTCTAGCTTTTTTGATTACAGATACCTGTAAAATACCAGCACCTAAGACCATTAAACACTTAGCTCTCATCTGTTTAATAAATTACTGATTGCGTTATAAATTATATTCATGTCAGAAGCATCATATCTTTGATCAATTGGAATTGACAACATACTTGATTCCATCATTTTAGCAAAAGGTGACATTTTCCGCGCTTCCTCACTCAGTGGCCATAAAAGTGAACAATAGATACCATTAGAAGCCAACTCATTTTGAATAAAAGCTCTATTTTCTACCAGTATTGGAATTGAAAACGGCGTTGTTTTTAATATATTTTCTATACCTTTTGGGAATTTAACTTTAGGCACAGTACTTAAACAATTCAATAATACTTTGGCATTAAGTTTCCGATTATTTCTTAATGTCTCAACATTCATATTATCTAGAATATATTGCGATTCATGTGAAATCGAACATGGGTAACGCCCATTATCTAGAGATACTTCTGCCTCAGATAAAATTTTTCTGTAAATAAACTTAGTCTCAGGACTATTTGTATGGTTGTATTCTTCTTTTAGTGATAGCCCTTGACTTCTTAATGTCACAAAATCGGTCTCATAATATTTTATTTCTGACTCAAAATTTCTATTAGAAATAACTAAAGCACCATCAGGAATTCCAAACCATTTTCTAATACTACCTATATAGTAATCAACCTGATCAGAATAAATTTCTTCTAGATCAAACAAAGAATGAGTAATATCTTCAATTATAGTTATATCAGACCATTTATCACGAATCAATCTGATAGTGTCTGAAGTTTCAGCAATACCAAAAAAATTCATTAATAGTATAATGTCAGGTGTATAATTTTCAGCTATTGAAATTAAATTTTCAAAATCAACTGATAAATCTTCATTAATCGGATAAAAAATAATCTTCAAACCTCTAATTATAAATGGATTAACCATAGAATCACAACAATAGGCTGGCATCAAAACGATTCCAGATTCTTTTGTAAGTAAATCTGCAACGTAACCAATTGCATCTCTACCACATCTTAAAAAACGAACACTTTTTCCTAAACTCTTAATGCGTCGAAAATAATAATCATTTCGAGAATAAAGTGAAAATTCACTGCCAATTTCTTTCATCTTTAAAATTATTGTCTTGATTCATCTATAAAAATGTTCTCACGAAACAAAATAGTTCGAATAGTTTTAAAAAGAATTTTAACATCTAGTGAAATTGAAATATTCCTTGCATAATACAAATCATTTTTTAGCTTAGCAGCACCATCGGCACTATTCCTAAAATAAGCTTGATTATATCCACTTATACCGGGTTTTACTTTTAAAAATAATTTTTCTTCATCCGTATATCTCTCCAACCAATCAGTAGGATCAGGACGAGGTCCAATGAAGCTCATACTCCCAACAATAACATTATAAATTTGAGGTAATTCATCTATACTCGTTTCTCTTAAAAACTTTCCAAATTTTGTTACTCTTGGATCATTATCTGAATTAAATGTTGATCCATCTTCCAACCGAATGTCGGGTGCATTTACAATCATTGTTCTAAACTTAATCATATTGAATATTTTTCCGTTCTGCCCTATCCTTTGGGAAATATAAAATATAGATCCTTTGTCAAAGAAAAGCATAATGATAGAAATAATCGCAACAACAATTAAAACAAAAGGTAAAACAAGAATAGCTATCATAAAATCAAATAACCTCTTAAAGAAAATTTCATACAACATACTTATTATTTTAATAATTTGTCAATTACAGTTATTAAGCGAGATAAATTTGTCCTTTTAGAAAAAGTTTTAATTGCATAATTAAAACCGTTTATCCTAAATTTATGAAGCTCATCCAAATTTAAACTTGCTATACTAATCATATTTTGAGATAATTTAAATATATTATCCGGCTCAACAACATAACCACAATCGGACTCTGTTATACACTTAGCAGTATCTGAATATTTATCAGCACAACAGATTACTGGTTTCGCAGAAAACATATAAGCCGGTAATTTTGAAGGAATCGAACTTGAAGCAGCTCCTTTTCTAATTGGTAATAACATTACATTCGCTTTAGATTGTATTTCTGGAACACTCCCTTCAGGTACATTCCAAAACTGAATATCGAAGTTTGTATGAACGCTAGCCCTTTTTATTAATTTTTCTTTCATTGATCCTGCACCAGCAATAATAAGCCTCGAATTAGTGATATTTGCATAAACAAACGCGTCTATTAGTAAATCTACACCTGCAACTGGACCAATATTTCCTAAATACATAAAAGTAAACTTTTCATCAACTTGACTAATCTCTTTGTGTCTTAGAAATGGAGACTCATCCTGCCAGTTTAAAATCACAGATATTTTGTCTTTTGAAATCTCTCTAGTTGCTGCTAAATAATCTTTCATGAATTCTGAAATAGCGATAACACTTGTAGCCTGATTGAGAATAAGCTTATCTAATGGTATTAATAACCGCTTTACAACCGTAAACAATATCCCCAATTTATTTGCTAAAGACTCTGGATAAATATCTTGAACATGAATTGCAATAGGTAGATTACGTTTTTTTGCAGCATTGACAACAAGAAGTTGACCAAATAACGGCCACGTATCTGCATATATGCCGTCAATATCCAAGTAATTATCAAGTATATATCTCGATGTTTTTCTGCCAAAACTGTAACTTTCCCGGATACGACCAAAAAAAGAAGATTGAGGACAAGTATATGATTCAATTTCAATTTTAGAGAATTTGTTATCAGGCTGAGTGTTTAAACTAAAATCAAAACCATAGGGTCTTGTCGGTTTTGGGCACAATACCGTGACCTGATTAGTAGCCGATAGGGCTATTGCTATATCATAAGCTAATTTAGCTGAAACAACAGGTTCTGGAGGAAATACTGCAGCAATAATTAGTATCCGCGACATCGTATTATTGTTTATAATGAATTATTTTCTAATTAAACTTTCATATAAATTGATATATTCATTATACCGATCAGCTTGATTATACAACTTTTCAGCCCGCTCTCGACAAGCTTTAGTGTAAGATGATTTTCCATTAGCTTTTACATTTCTTATTGCATCCATTACACCTAATATATCGCCTTGCTCAACTATAAAGCCTGTCGGTGAGGAGACTGCTTCAATGCTTCCCCCAGTATTATATGTTAAAATAGGAGTGCCACATGCAAGAGACTCAATATTAGTAGTAGGAAAGTTATCTTCATATGTTAGATTTAAAAAGAAATCTGCTGCAGAGTATATTTCAGCTAATTGAGAAGCATCCTCAGTCCTAGCAATACCTATAATATTCAATGGTAAACATTTTCTTTGTTTTTCACTAATACCAACTAATACAATTATTATATCATTATCAATCAATTTGCTAAGCTTAATGAAATCTTCAAACCTACGACTACCCCATCCTGAAGACACTCCAACAATCATAAAATTTGCAATAATGCCTAACTTATTTCTAACTTCTTTGCAATTTGTTTTTGGTGAAAATAAATCTAAATCTACGCCATTATAGATTGTTTTTAATACGTGTTCTTTTAGAAAAGATTCTTTTACTTGATTATATGTCCATTTAGATACTGTTACTATTGTTGTAAATCTAACTGAGTTAAATTTAGTTCGTTTTATCCTATAATTGTTTTTGGAATTATCCAACCAAAAACTTGACGGATATTCTTTCTTTTGTGGACAAGAATAACAACCATTTACCCACCTATTACAACCTAAATTTGTACAATGACCTGTGAATGCCCAACAATCATGAAAAGTCCATACTATAGGAATATTTGCAACTGCTAAGTAATCAAATAAAATTTTTATATTTATATAATATCCATGAATAACATGAAGATGAATTATATCTGGATTAATTTCCTTGATCTGTTTTATAAGCTTTAGTGTATCACATTTAGACCCAAACCCATGTCTATCAAAAAATCTAGTAAGTAATCCGTGAATTCCTATGGTAAATTTATTACTGATCTTTATCAATTTTGATCGGCTTGGGCGGCCATCTCTACCAAAAGCAATATAACTTTTCCAATCGTTAGCAATTGCTAAACGACCGATTTCTTCTGCAATACGACCTGTTGAGCCTAAATTGGCATTTACATTAATTTGAAAAATAGTTTTCACGTTGTTAGTATATTAATTTATTGTTCATTCTTTGTAAATTAGACCTAAATTCGAATTAGGGCTTAAAGCATATTAGAAAAATGCTGATTAGCAGCAAAAAAGTATTAAATTAACGTGAGTTAGATATAAGAAATATGTGAAAATGTTAGCATAATTCAGAGATAGTTATTATCAATATAGTGGTGAAATACAAATAGACAACTAACACTCATCACCATGCTAACTATTAATAAAATTCTCTATTTACGCGATGATTAAAAAAAAATAACAAATCTCACAAAAAACAAGAAATCGGCATGGAAAACTAACTCATAGTGAAGTAATTACTATTCTATTATCCTTCCATTTAGGTATATATGGGAATTTGAAGCATTACTATTTATTTTATGTAAGTCAGCATTTGGATAAGGAATTTCCTCTGTTGATTCTATAATCGTTTTGCTGAACTACACCACCAACAGGCTGCTTTCCTGTTAGTGTTATTTCTAAGGCTTTACAGAATGGATCATGTACTAGTATCAGTTTTGTAGATTGAACCCCACTTTAAGCTTGTCATATTAAAAGATAGAAACAGAATACAGTTATTTAGGTATTGCAGAAAAAGGTAAAAGTACTACTCGTTTGTTCTTTGGTTTTAAGCTACATATAATCATTAATGACAAAGTTGAAATCCTTAGCTTTGCCATAACCCTAGGCAATATAACTGACTGTGAACCTCTTAAATCTGATTCATTTATAAATGCAGCTTTTGGTAAACTATTACCAAGACTATTTACTAAATACTATTTTTTTTGAGAATATCAAGATATAATAGGCTAAAATAAGTGATAAAACATCAAATACAAGCCAATCAATGCCAAAACTATTTATAAATGTATAGAACGAAAATAAAATCACTCCATTTTTTAAAGTAGTATTAAAATCATCATGCAGCTTTAATAAATAGATAAATTGTAAGAAATATCCGATCAAAAAAAATACTAATAATGATAAAAAACCAAATAAGCAAAAAACTTCCCCATAAATTGTAAGTTCGGCTGATAAATATCCTTGATTTTCTGCAAATTTTTTGTCTATCAAAAACACATTATCATGCATATATGGTAGAACAATTGAGACCTTTGGAACATCAAAAACGTCAAAGCCAGGTGTAAGGACATTATCAACTATTGACATAAAATAATACTCAAAATTTACTACTTTACTATAGATAGGTGCATAATAAATCATATCAGTTGAATAATCTAAGAAACCCATTCTGTCAAAAACAGGAGAAAGGATTATTTTAATCCCATTATCTGCATCAATATCTGAAATATCATATGACTTAATCAAATTTACACGGTCAACAACAGACAGTTTTGTAGAACTTGTCTGTCTAAGAAAGGTAGCAAACAAAAAAAACAACACTGATATTGGGATTAACAATGATGCATACATTAAATGCTTATATTTAAAATATAAATCATTCTTAACCGTCAATGACGCTAACAAAAGAATTATTGCAACCGTAAGAATTCCGCTCCTACTTCCTGATATAGTAATACCAAAAACAAATAATAGGATTAGTATATAAAATATTCTTCTATTTCCTTTTTTAATACTTGAGTGATAGAAAAAAAATATCGCACAAACCAATAATATATATTTTATATTAAAGAAAAGACTATTCATATACCCAATAATTGGTTCTAAAAATGAACCTTGAAACACTTTTGAAAATGCAAGTATATTTGCAATCATCATTAGCAAGAGAACATTTTTAGACTTTATTTTTTGGGGTATTCTACTCTTAAACGACTTTGTTTTTATGTTAATTTTTATTTTATTACTGCAATATATACCTAAAAACATGAAAAAGTTTGATAAAATAATAAATATCAAAGTATGATTTATCGCATTTACAAAATTAAAATCATACATTTCTAAAGTGGATGAATAAGAAGAGTAATTTAATGTTACTACTCTTAATAAATAAAAAAAAGTAATTACTATCGTTAAGATGAAAGTTATATTATTATTATTCCTTATAGAATATTTTAAAATCAAGATATTCTCAAGAATCAACATATTGGTCAATAAAACCGTATAAATGTTAACATATTTTGTTTCACCACACACAATAAACGTATACCATGATAATATTCCCAAGATAAAATTAAAATATAATATTATTTGTTTTAAACTTATGATTTGATTCATATCAACTCTTAATTTTTAAATAGCACATGACCATTCCAATAATTGATTTAAAAATCATTTCAATACCATTATTTTCAAAGACAACTTTGCTATATATAACTAATGCTTCTTTAAAATAGCTATTTCTATGATATATTCGGGCTTTATTATATTGAATGAGAATATTTCCTTTTTTTATTTCATCTGAATCTAAGTAATATTTATATTTACAAAAAATATTCTCTTCTTTCTCAATTTGTTTTATGGAACTCGAAATATTTTCACCTATCCAATAGTATCCTAAAGACTCGGGGATATATAAAAAATTGATACCATAAATAGCTGCCCTTATCCAATAATCAAAATCTTCGACAGCTACTAATTGAATTTCTTCTGTAAATAATCCAATAGAATCAACAACCGTTTTTTTTATTGCCACACTTGATGTTGCAATAGCATTACCATTAATTAATAAATCTTTTAAAGCATCTTTACTTAACTTCCTACTAATAACCTTATTTCTATTGAACACATTAGAATTAGTTTTTCGGATTTCCAAATCATGATAAACAAAATCATAGTTATCAACCCAGTTTAAACATTCTTTTAGTTTATTCGATTTCCACCAATCATCAGAATCTAAAAAACAAATCCACTCACCAGATGCTTCTGAAATTCCTTTATTTCTGGATACCGAAATTAAGCCTTTGTTTGCATTATTTATTAATCGAATTCGACAATCATTATAACTTTCAACGACTTCAATAGTATTATCTTGTGAGAAATTATTTACAACAATAACTTCCCAGTTTTGAAAACTTTGATAAATTACACTATCTAAACATCTTTTGATCAAATGTCCATGATTATAAGTTGGTATTATAATCGAAAAAAAAGGATTAGTATTACTCATTGTTTTTTTCTAAATAATTGAACAAGTCAGTGATTCCTTGCTCTAGGGTCCACTGTGATTCATATCCAATACTACGAATTAAGCTGTTATCAATTGTATAAGTTCCACTTACTAAATTAGACTTTAATCGCAGAGCTTTAATTGGTAAAACTTCATGATAAATATTTTTATATACCTGCTGAATCTTTATAGCTATATCCATTATAGTCAATGTTTTTCCTGAGCTCACATTAAATGTAGTTGCCGTATTAGTGCTTTCTATTATTATTTTTATAGCATTGCAAACATCCCAGCCATGAATAAAATCTCTCTGTGGTGTTCCATCTGACTGAAGCACAATCTCTTTATTTAAATATGCATTTTTACACAAATCGTTCAAAACAAGCCACCAACAATTATTTTCTTTAAATATAGGTGCACCATAGCTATTTGAAAGTCGCACAATACGACACTCTGTAGCAGACATACGGTTATAATGATTACAAATCAATTCACCGACATTATGAGTCAATGCATAAGCATTAAGAGTAGCAGTTTCATTTTGTTCAGTAACAATTTCAGAAGTCAACGCTCCATAAACCTGCATTGTTGAAAAATACACAAACTTCTTAAGTCCTTTCTTTGAAAAAATATCAAGGATACTCCAAACCGGAGAAACATTAATACTGCTGACAAATGTTGGATTTCCATTTGACTGATTATGATCCAAAGATACCAAATGAATAATCACATCGTAACCATTCTCCGATATTTCCGTCAAGTAGTTATCATCACGAACATCTCCTACCAGTACCTCATCCATTTTGCCTAACCAATTATCATACAATGGCTTATTAGGATAACATAGAGGAGTTACGGCATACCCTTCATTAGCCAAATGCAAACAAAGTCGTGCACCAATATATCCGTTTCCACCTGTTACAAGTATTTTATTCATTACCAGATATATAAGATTTCGTCTATATTATCCTTTCGTTCAACTTCCGTTGGGTCATGTTCCAAATCTGCAATATTTAACAGTAGATTTAAATCTTTACCAACACCAGAAAAGGCGACCCAAACATTTGACGGAATGGTGATTCGTTTATAATTCCCCGACCCCAATGTTATGTCAAAAAAATTACCTTTTGTAGAACTATCATCTCTATCATCATATATTACAAACCGTATTTCACCTACAGGAACTACGAAGTTCAGTGTCATGCGAAGATGTTTTTTCCATGGCTTAATATCAAAACAATAAATGGTAGAGAAATAAGCTTCACCAAAACCAGCAAAACCAGCATCGCTTTGTTTCATGGCATGAAACACATCACCTTTCGGATGATAAATCTGCTTTAGAGGGGTTAGTAATAAACCGTCTATTGTTATTTTGTCCATTCTAAACTTTTTTTAATTGCCAATTCCTCATAAGTTTCAATTTGCTTTACTGTATAGTCAAACATATCAGGCTTATTTTTATAAAACTCATAATACCAATCACTTGTAAATTCAATCAATGTATGATAGTCGAGCGTTGGAATCCAACGGAAATGAAACAAAGCTTTATCACAATTTAATTTCAACAAACCTGCTTCGTAAAATTTAACATTACCTATAATTTGATAAGCTTCTTTATGATTATTGAAGTGCCAACGTTCGCTCATTTTCTCTAGAATTTCTTGCACAGTGTGACTATACTCTGCCTGAGGTCCAAAATTGAAACTTTCACCATTTAATGTATGGTTTTTATACAATTGTTCACCGAGTTGTAAATAACCGCTTAAAGGTTCCAAAACATGTTGCCAAGGCCTTGTGGCTTTAGGACTTCTTATTTCAACAATTCTACCTTCGCTCCACGAACGCATACAATCGGGTATAATACGATCTAAAGCCCAATCTCCGCCACCAATAACATTGCCGGCACGAGCTGTTACAATTTTCACAGAACAATCAGCTTTTTTAAAAAAAGAATGAAAATATGATTTAAATATTATTTCAGCAGCACCCTTACTTCCACTATAAATATCTTTTCCCCCTAAGTTGTCCGATTCTTTATACCCCCAAATCCATTCTACATTATCATAGCATTTGTCGCTTGTAATAATAACTGCTGTACACGGTTTTGAATAGTGCCTCAATACTTCCAAAACATTAGCAGTTCCAATCACATTACTTGTAATAGTATCCAATGGTTCAGAATATGATAAAGAAACTATTGGTTGTGCAGCCAAGTGAAAAAGAAACTCGGGTTCTATTTCATAAATTATTTTCTTTAATGTATCAACATCACGCACATCTGCAACATAATGTTTCATTTTGTTGGCTAAGCCAAGCTCTTCAAACATTGATGGATTAGATGGGATATCTTTCGAAATTCCAAATACTTCTGCACCTAGTTCTATAAGCCACGTGCAAAGCCATGACCCTTTAAATCCGGTGTTTCCTGTAATCAACACCTTTTTATCGCGATAAATATCGCCAAACATTTTATGATTTACCATTTTACCCAAGGAGCTTTATTGTTATTGTAAAGATCATTCAGAAGTGTATATTCACGCGATGTATCCATTGGTTGCCAAAAGCCATCATGTTTAAACACTTTAAGCTCACCCATTTCTACTAGTTTTTTCATTGGTTCTTGTTCCAATACTAATCCTTCATCATCGTTTAGAAGATCAAGAAATTCATTATTACAAACAAAATAACCTCCATTTATACATCCACCACTAGCTTGGGGTTTTTCATTAAATCCCGTAATTGTTACATTATCACTATCAATACCCAACTCACCAAATCTTCCCGGTGGACGAACTCCAGTAAGAGTAACCATTTTACCATGTGACTTGTGAAAATCAATAAGTCTATTTATATCAATATCACCAACACCATCGCCATAAGTTAACATAAAGAAGGGATCATCACCAATGTATTTCTTTATTCGTTTCACCCGAGCACCTGTCATAGCATTTATACCTGTTTCAGCTAAAGTTATTTTCCAACCATCTTCTTCATGCCTCGATTCTGAAATAATTTTCTCAACTCCTCCACCAAATTTCAAAATAACATCTGAACTACGAAGTTCATAATTGATAAAAAAATCTTTTATAACTTCACTTTTATAACCCAAACAAAGCACAAAATCGTCATAACCGTATACTGCATAGGTCTTCATTATATGCCATATTATTGGTTTTTCCCCAATAGGAATCATAGGTTTTGGGATATTATCTGCTACGTCGCGGATACGAGTTCCATAGCCACCACAAAGAATTACTGTTTTCATAATACTAAATATTTAATGTCGCACTGTTAATTTTAAAATTGTGTTTTATTTTACTGTAAATTACCATGAGCGGAAAAATTGATGTTGCTATTAAAAAGACAAGTGGAAAATAAAAACAATATTTCAATGCTTTCTTTTGAAGTAAAAAGAAAGTTTTAAGCCATATTATTTTGCTATTTTTAAAATAACTAAGCCAAATGTAAGCTATATTAATTTGGGTATGAAATTTTACTAGGGGTGAAATTTTATTGCAATTAAAAAAACTATAATACATTTCGAATACTTCAGCAATTTGCAAATTCAACTTAACTGAGTTTCGAATAGTAGAATTGTGCTGTCGAAAATTATTCAAAGATTCTCTTATATAATAGAAATCGCACTCAATTGACATCTTCAACCAAAAATCCCAATCTGCCAGAACAAGATATTTTGAAGATAGTCCTCCTATTTTTTCAAAGAGTGAGCGTTTTATAAGAGCTGCACTTAAGTTTGGAATAACGCATGAATCAAGTAAATAGTCTCGCATATCAAGATTATTGATATATGCATTTAAAGCACATTGTGTTCTAAATTTATTTCCTCTGTATTCAAAATCAGAACCCAAATAATTTCCGTTTATATCAATCATTCTACTACTTGAATATACAACGCCAACTTTAGGGTTGGATTGCATCTCATTATAAAGTTTTTCCAATTGCGTTGATTCTGCAAAATCATCGCATTGAGCAAAAATAATATATTCTGAAGAAGCCTTACTTGCTCCAAAATTACTTGAATGAACATAGCTACCTGTATTTTTATCTAAAAGAAATAACTTAACTCTTGAATCTGTAGCATAACTCTTAATAAGGTTCTGAGAACCATCAGTTGAGCAATCATCAACAATTATCAATTCGAAATCTTTAAAAGTTTGATCTAACAAACTATCAAGTGCTTGAGCTAAGAACTCTTTATGATTATAACTGGTAAATATTATTGATATTTTATTTACATTCATTTATACAGTCCTTTTTGTTTCATTTCTTCAATTGAATCTGAATATCTATCTATATGCACCTCCTGAGTATTGACCCATTGGCAAAATTTACGCATCCCTTCGTTAAAATCTACTTTGGGGTTAAAACCTAACATATCTTTAGCTTGAGTAATATCTGCATAATTATGACGAATATCACCAAGTCGGTAATTACTTGAGATTATAATTTGAATATCAGAATTAAAGTTTTCACGAAGAGTTTCAGCCACAGTCATAACCGATATTGGCTTATCTGCTCCAATATTAAATGATCTATTGGCAGCTTCTGGTATTTCCAGACCTAAAATTGTAGCATCAACAACATCATCAATATATACAAAATCTCTACTCTCGCTCCCATCTTCAAAAATATTTAAATTATTCCCGTTTTTTATTTGAGTTGAAAAAATAGACAAAATCCCAGTATAAGGATTACTAAGAGATTGACCTGGTCCATACACATTTTGATAACGAAACGAAACGGCCTCAATTCCTAGTGATTTTGCCACAATTAGTACTAATTGCTCTTGATTGTATTTTGTTATACCATATACTGATGTTGGGTGAATTTTGCTGTCTTCAGTAGTAGGCAACAATTCAACAACATTTCCACAAATTGGACATTTACAGTCAAAATCGCCTTTATTCATATCTGATTCTTGGCGTTCAAAAGGATAAACATTGCCATGTTTATTACAATAGTAACGACCTTCACCGTAAATTGCACGTGAAGATGCAACAACAATTTTTTTTATCGTATGTTTCTCATTAGCTAAAACATCAAGCATTATCGCAGTACCTTTGATATTTACATCAATATATTTTTCAATTTCATACATACTCTGACCTGTACCAGTTTCAGCCGCTAAATGAATAATTGCATCTATTCCAACAAGAGCCTTTTGCCAATCACTACGAGATGTTACACTTCCATTTATGAATTTAATATTTTGATTAGAACATATAGAAAGATATAATGGAGAACTCTTCTCTGGGTTATCACCATGAATTTGTTTAGAAAGGTTATCTAGAATGACAACTTTATATCCTTTACTAGCAAGTTTATTTACAACATTTGATCCAATAAAACCAGCTCCCCCAGTAACTAGAACTTTTTTTATACTTTTTCCCATCGATTTGTATTTAAATTATATTTTTTAATTATACGAGCAGGCGCACCCACTGCTACACTATAATCCGGTATTTCTTTTGTAACAACTGAGTTTGCGCCAATGACGCAATTCTTACCTATACTCACACCCAAAACACATACATTCTCACCTAACCAAGTACCATCACCTATAGTCATTGGAGGTAATTGTTTGATGGGTTGTTTTAGTATAGGCATTAGTATATCTTCATATCCATGCTGATTATCAGAAATATAAACTTTATCTGCTGTAAGTACATTTTTTCCAATTATTATTTCTCCTGTTGCATATATATGATTAAAATTACCTATTATACTACCGTCACCAATACTAAGATGGCATTTTTCTGCACCTGCAAGCGGCAATGCAGCTAACCAAGTTTGCTGCTGTATAATTACTCCTTTGAAAATGCTGATATTTTGTATACCATCAATTCTTAATAATTTTTGCATATACGCATTAGGTGCAAGATATTTAAATTTATGTCTATTACTTAAATAATACAACCTAAGTTTTATGTAGTTTACAATTTTTGTTGAGAACATTTTATATTATCTATAAATATTTCAATATCTGTTATTAAATTGGCATTGGCTTCGAACCACTTATCAGGTCTGTTCCACCATTGACTTTGTTGTAGTAACTTTATAGTTAACTTATCAAATCTGTATTTTATGTGTCGCGCAGGTATTCCTCCAACTACAGAATAAGGCTCTACATCTTTCACAACCACTGCTCCAGCTGCTATCACAGCACCATTACCAATAGTTACTCCATCGAGTATTACTACTTTTTCTCCAATCCAAACATCATTACCAATCTGAACTCTTTTGTAAGTTAATATACTATCCATTTTTGCATAAACTTTAGGTAATGGAGTTGATTTATGTACAAATATTGGATGAGTTGATACTTTACCCATATCATGAATACCCGGAGCAATGGTGACACCAGATGCAATAGAACAAAATCTTCCTATTTCGCAATTAAAAATTCTACTACCAGCTTGAATATAACTATATGACCCCATTTTAACAGCAAAAAGTTTTGTATTATCAAAAACAACCACATGCTCCCCAAATTCACATGAATCAATCTGACAGGTATTATCAAATCTGCATGTAGAATTAGAGTTAGATAATATTGATATTTTATATAATCTTTTTAAAGAAAAAGAAAAAGTTGAAAATATTCTTTTCCCTAAAGTAAATAAAGACATAATTTTATTTGTCATTTGTCACAAAATTAATAAAAATATCTTTTGATATTTTATTTTCGGTTAAGTTTGAAGTTAGAAATTTATATTTATAATTTCTATAGTTTTCTTCGGGTAATACTTCTACAACATTCGTCAGGTCATCTTTATCAAACCATTGAAAGTTACATCCCAAGAAATTTGCAAGATTTATAACATTTCTATGAACAGAGTTAATCCCTCTGTCAATATTTACAGATGAAATAAATTGAAGTCTTTTACCAAAAATAATGGCATAATTAATTGATGTACTGTCGTGTGCAATAACAAAGTATGCGTATTTTGACAACTCTGCTGACTTTCCAAAATAAACTTTTCTACCAACAAAATAATCATCCTCCTTATATTTTAAAGCTTTAGGATGTGCTGCAATAACTATTGGCAACCCAAATTGGGTTTCCACTTTTTCGAAATACCTACACAAATCGGGATAATATTGCTCTGGTTTAATATTTTTAAGCCCTAAAAGTTTGACATCGGGATGTAATGGCAAGTATTCGTCAAGGAAGAGTATATAATCTCCTTTTAGCAATGGCTTCACATCTTCATAATTAACACATCTATCATAATCATCACTATTTACTCTAACTAATTCTGCAGAATTAACTTCAGAATAATCAATGCAGCCAACGCCTTTCCAACCGAGTTCTCCACCCAGAAATAGGATATCATAACCCTTTATCTTACCTGCTAGCTTTTGTCTTATTACATTTTTTGTTTGGAAATAATTAATCAGTTTAAGTAGATTAAGTCTGCTTATTCGCTTTATAAATGGGGAATTATTAGCATAAGGTAATGGAAACATATTCCGACCAAAAACAGCAAGTGTACAATCATATTTAGTAAATAAACGATAAAGTTTGCCAACTCTACCCTCGAAAGTCATAATAGAAATAAAGAGCGTCTTTGACAAAGGTTGTTCAAATAAAATAGCTTGTTCTAACTCTTTATATGACGCAAATTTATGTGTATTCGTAAGGTGTGAAGAGTCTTCTTGTCCAAAAGTATTTTTAAAAAAAAGTGCTGTAATATCCCAATACTCCACTTCAATCCCAGCCTGTAATGCTTCTTGCATATAAAAATCCTTATAAATTTTTGCTGTAAGGGGTATATATCGAATATAAATTATCTTTTTAAATCTCATATTTGGTACAATCTATTATTTATTTACAATTAACTTTATTGTTTTAACGAAATAAGCTTTGACTGGTTGTATAGTTAAAACACTAAAAGACAAAGCCATTAACACACCACCACCCATAATCGATGAATTAACAAGTAGATACCACTTACTTTTACCAAATATAAAACTATCTTTCAGTAAAAACAGACTAATACTCATCACTAGTAATGGTAATAGATATGGTACTATATTTCTACGAAGAAATTTCATCATTGAAATCTCTAAAAATTTCAATGATATCCAAAGATACATAATTCCACTTAAAACAAAAGCTACTAATTTAAAAATGGCAAATGATTCAACACCAATGGATCCAATTGTAAATATAATTCCGCCCCAATATATAATGGGCATCATAAAGCTAATAATATAAATTTCCTTTAATCTCACATAAGCTGTCATCAACATCCCAGCAGGATAACTTATAAATGCTAATATATTACACAATACTAACCATCTAACAATTTCAACTGAACGTTCATATTCAATTCCAACCCAAGAAATTACTATGGGTCGTGCAAATATTACAACTGCAACTATTGGGAATACAATAACTGGTAATGCAATAGTCAAAATATGGTTGTAAAAATGTTTAAGCTCTTCTTGCTTACCTTCTCCAATATAGTGATTAAACCTTGCTGAAAAAGGAGAAAAAAACACCCCAATTAAAGATCTAAAAAAAGAAAGCATTGAAAAACCTATAGCATATATAGCTACTTCTTTGGCTCCTAGAATTCGACCAATAGCAAAAGAGTCCAGTTCATAATAAAGAATCCAAGATAGAGTAACAAATATACTTGAAAAAGCAAGACCCTTAACTTTATTAAATATAGTAGCATTAAACCTAAATTGTCTAAATACAAATCCGAAATTGTAGTTAAACTTTCTCTTGGCTTGCAGAACACCTATTGCATCACAAATCAAATTTATTATTTGAACAAAAAGAAAATAGCCAACGATATCATATTTCTGATTTCCAAAAAAATAAAACACTGAAATTATTTTAACTAAATTTCCTACAATATATATTCGCTGCATAATATAATCTTGCAGTCTAATACTAAATATCATTTGAACAGCCCGTTGGACAATAATAGCTGGGGAAAAAACAGCAAGTGTCAAAAGTAAACTATGAGCAATATGGATCTGCTCACCGGCTTTAATGTCTTTTATTAGTAATTCAGGGTAAAAACTCAAGAAAAAAAATACACAAGAAATCAAAAGAACAAAAACAAGTAATATGAAATGTGAAAATCCTACGAGTTCCATCTCGCCTTGTCGATCATCATTGGAGTAACATTCAGCTGCATATTTCATTCCCGCTCCCAAAAAACCGAGATCAGCATATGAAAGAAATAAAGTTATTGATATACAAACCGAATAAATACCATACGTTGTTTGATCGGAACTCAAATAAGGTATAACAATAAATAACGACACAAATCCCAAAACTATTGATAGAATTTGAAAAAAATATATTTTTATGTAATTTTTAGAATAAGATATTTGCACAATGTTTTTTTTATTTATATACTTAATAAATTATAGACTTCTCGAATATGGCTAAATACATTATTGAAATATTTGAGGCCTCTTACTCGCAATGTTAATAATTAGGTATTGTAATTATAACAACCCAAAAACATGAGTATATTTATATCTACATCCTAAAATAACACTATCTTTAAAAGACTTATTTAAATACTTCACTTGTCTATGCAATAACTTTCGCAGGATTTCCGGCTGCAACAACTCCTTTTGGAAATGATTTAGTTACAATAGAACCTGCACCAATTACAGTGTTCTCGCCAATCTCAACACCTGGTAAAATAATGGCATTAGCACCAATCCAACAACCTTTCCTCAGTACAACAGGTTTAACAGGATAATGCCCTTGCTCAATAATTGGAATATCAGTCCTATCAAAATTATGATTATTGACATAAATATGAACACCACTTCCTATCAAAACATCATTTTCTATGATTATAGAAAAATCTAGAGATTTGGATTCACCAAATAACATACACCCTGGTCGAATCACAACCTTATTTCCTATAAATATTTTTGAACAACCTATTGCATAGGCTCCAGGACGAAATTGAGCTGAATCAGAAAAATTTCCAAATTTTTTTTTACATAAAATGAGCATTTTTTTTTTAAAGTGCAACCTCCAATGTGTAAATGGAATGTCCGGACCTATTCTATCAGAATTGATATCATATTTATATTTAGTAATTAATTGAAATAGCATATTCATATGTAAATTTATTAAATGCTTGTCCATCCTCCATCTACAATGAGATTTTGGCCGGTAATGTATTTTGCTTCATCAGAAAGTAAAAAAGAAACTGGTGGTGCAATATCATCCGGGTTACCAAGTCTTCCCATAGGAACTTTTGATTCATACCGCGTAACAAAAGAGGGATGTTGATTATCAAATATACCCCCTGGTGAAACACAATTGACTCTTATACCTTTGCGACCATAATAAGAAGCTAAATATCGCGTAAAATTGATAATACCACCTTTAATTGCTGAATATGCAGCCGGCGAAGTTCCACCATATTCTTCGTATAATGTAAAATCATTACCCACCACTCCGTAAATGGAAGCAATATTTACTATTGATCCGTAGTTTTGTTTTGCCATAACTCTCAGCACTTTCTGGCAACACACAAAGTAGCTATTCATTTGTAAATCTACATTTTCTCTCCAAGAAGCCGGATCAATCTCCTCAAACTTCGTCCCCCAATCTTTGGTTCGTGGATAAGCATTATTTACTAAGCCATCAATCTTGCCATATTCTGTAACAATTAAATCCAACCCTTCTTGAATTGAATTATCATTTGAAATATCCATATAAACGTTCCCATCATCAAAATTTGTTTCAACTCCGATATCAGCGTTAATAGCCATTCCACCTTTGCGTTTAATGTCAGCTACCAGTTCTTTTCCAATTAATCCTGAGCCACCGGTAACAATTATTATTTTATTATCTAAAATCATTTTGAGAGACATATTTTAAGTACATCATAAGCATTTGAAACTGTGTTAAAAGTGTCATTCCCAGCATTCAAACAGTTAATAAAATACTCCATTTGTAATCTATAAGTATCGGATATTCTTTGTTGTGACGAAAAAATCAATTGATTATTGCTAACAATTTGATTTGTTAACAAATCAACATTCCATGTTTCATCCTCAAAAACGAGTTCTAAGTTACGTTTGGGGTCTTTTCTATAATAATTTAAAATAACACTTGTACAAAAGCCATCAAAATCTAATATATAGTTGGCATAATCAAATGACGAAATACCTAACGTAGATTGACTACTAAAACTTCGGATTACTTTGTTCGGATTACCAAACAACCAATAGATATAATCCAATTCATGTATTAAGTCTATATGGACACCTCCTCCCAATTCGGGCCTTGCAGAATACGTTTTTTTAAAATCCACTTCAGCTCTCCAATCCGGTAAGTACGATCCACAATAGACATTTACTTCATTAAGTTTTTTATTTTCATTATTATGCAATCTATCTTTTACATACTTTATGCAATCTAAAAAACGCAGGTTGCAGGCAATATATGTTTGAATTTTTTTTGTCTCAATTGTACTTACTAAATCCTCAATATCTAAATCAGAACAAATTGGTTTTTCGATAAACATCGGAATATCGTATCCAATGAGCATTTCAATAGTTTTTTTGTGTTCTGAGGTTGGATTTGAAATAATAGCAAAAGAAATCTCAGAAATGTCATTTATTTCATAAATATTTATCACATTTAAATAAGTGTCCACAGCAGCCCGGGAACGCAATGCAAAAATCTCAATATTGGAATCCAATTGATTTAAAGCAGCAACATGTTTCCGTCCAATAGAGCCAAGCCCTATAATTAAGACTCTCATAATTGAAAATCCAGTCTATTATTATCCATCAAGTACGAAATAATCTCAAAATCAATTGGGTGATCTAAATCAAAACAGATATGGGGAACTTCATAGATTAAGGATTTATCTGTTATTGCTCCGTTATACCCCAATTCGAAAAAAGCTCTTTTATAAAAATAAAATGATGCATTTAAATCATATACTTTGGGGGCTGATTGACGAGTCAGAACAACCCCTGCAGGTTGCTTAACTTGTGCATAATATCCATTCTCTTTCCGTTCTACCATATTAAAATATGGACTTCTATTAGCTGAGCTTACTGAGAAAAGATTAACTGCTTCGTCATTATCAAGTAATAGTTCAAATGCTTTTGTCAAATCGTCCAAATTTCTTAACGGTGATGTTACATCCATATCGAGGACATAATCATACTTACAGCCATAGCTATTCTCAGCCCAGTTTAGTACATCATTTATAGCTTCAATTTTTCCTATGGTGTCTCCTGCAAGATGAGCCGGTCTACGATAATCCGATTTTAGGCCACATAATTCAGCCACTTTTGCAATATCCTCTGAATCGGTTGAAAGTGTAATTGTTACATTTTCATATTTAGCTTTAAACTTATTTGCAACTTGGATAGTATGATAAATTAAGGGTTTGCCATTCAAAGGCTTTATGTTTTTACCGGGTATACCTTTTGAGCCACCTCTTGCACATATCGTTACTAATATTTTCATATTCAAACTCCGTATCATTAAAAATGTTTTACTAATTCCTGGGCTTTTTTATAATCCTCGTGTTTGCCAATATCTATCCAATACCCTGTTAAAGGAAAACGAATAACTTTATGCCCTTTCGAAATGAGTGCTTCAATAAAATCAGTAGCATTATAAAATGTATCAGCAGGTATTAAATCCAACATTTTCCGTTTGATCAAATAGATACCTGCATTTGCATAATAATTGTAAGTAGGTTTTTCACGAACTCCCTGAATATCTCTACCGTTCAATTCAAAAATACCATAGGGCACATTTACAGAATAAGGAACTGCACCTACCGACATATCCGCATCATTCTCCAAAAAATGGAGGTAAAAATCCTCGTAATTTATATTGGTAAACAGATCTGAATTCATCAATAAAACTGTATCGTTTTTAAATGAATCAACAAATTTTATTGAACCAATAGTACCCAAAAACTTTGGTTCTCTAACACATTTTACCTTTAGACCTTCTCGTTCAGCCTCAAAGTGTTCTTCAATCTGCTCTTTCAGATAATTAACCGTTACCGAAATATTTTCTACTCCATAAGACATCAATCGATCGATATTATAATCTATAATAGCTTTATCACCTACTTTGAGTAGTGGTTTGGGCGTTTTCTCGGTTAGCGGTCGCAATCGTTCACCTTTGCCTCCAGCCATAAGAACTGCATCTACCGGTAAAACTGAAAGCTTAGTCTTTAAGTTATAAACACATACAATATGCATATCACTATCCACACAAGGCAACAAAGTAATATTAGCATCTTTGTATTTTTTTATTTCCAATACGTCAACATTAGATTCACTAATACAATGAAAGTTGGTAAACATTGCCACTGTAACACAGTCGTCTAATGTGTAACCTACAATTAACTTTCTTCGAATATCTCCATCTGTTAGTGTACCAATAAGTCGATTATCCCCATCAAGGACAAAAAGAGTCAATACATCGCTCGATAAATTATTGATGGCAATTAATGCATCCTTAATTGAGGCTTTATGTGATAATATATATCTTTGAAAATCTTTCATTTATTACCAATAGGTTATTTGTTAGAAGCTACAAATCATAAAATGATTTTTGAATAATATCCTGCAACGGATAGTTTTTTATCACTTCAAGTATATTGACGACAGTATCCTCCTTTTGATATGGATTTACTGTGTTTTTTGCTGATAGTTGCATTTCTTTCGAAAGCACTAACTCAACACCCAATTTAATATCTTTCGTAGTAGTGTCACAGTGCACAACACTATTGGCAGCTATTCTACCTTTTTGTCTGTCCCCAATATTCAATGTAGGAATACCAAAAGAAGGTACCTCAATAATTCCGCTTGAAGAATTACCCACTACAGCTGTTACATATTGTAAAACTGACAAATAACGAATTTTACCCAGTGAAGTAAAAACCATAGTTCTATTTTTAAAAACAGAAACAAATTCATTTATCAACTGCCTGATTACACGTCCATCTGTATCCGAATTTGGAAGTGTAAAGATAATACTATAATCAGTAAGCTCCGCTAAAACGTCCAACAAATTTTCACACTGTTGTTCTGCAGTTCCATTTTCAAGCGTAACCGGATGAAAAGTCACTAATAATGATTTATCTCCCAGAAAAAACCCTAAACTTTCTTCTAAGTCAGTCTTACTTAAGAGTTTTGTATTTTTAATATTTTCCACTCCTAAGGCCCCAACATAAAACACACAATCAGGATGCTCACCCAATTGAATTACGCGTTGACGATAAGCTTCTGTAGAGGTAAAATGTAAGTGACTTAGCTTAGTTATGGCATGACGTATTGAATCATCATAAGCTCCTTCTGTAATTTCTCCTCCATGCAAATGTGCCACCGGTATTTTGTAAAATAAAGCCGCAGTTACAGCAGCGAGTATTTCATATCTATCGCCTAGAACAACAATTAAGCCTGGTTTCAAATCTTCATATGCATCAGCAAAGCCTATAGTGGCTAATCCTACTGATTTTGTCGTTCCGTTCGAAGTATCGGATGAAAGCAGCATTTCGACCTTCTTATCAATAACAAATCCGTCCTGTTCGATTTCTTTGTAGGTTAGTCCAAATTCGGGTGACAAATGCATGTTTGTGGCAATAATTTGCAAACATAATTCATTATCTGCTTTTATTGCTGCCATCAAACCGCTCAAAAGACCGTATTCAGCTCTGCTACCTGTTATGACACATATTTTTCTCATAACTCAATCAAATCATCAGGGTGATATGGTTTTTTGGCAACACGGCCTACTATGCTTTCCCATAACATTGGTGAAACTCCAGTTCCGGGTCTTTTGACAGTTAAGTTGTCTTCAGTGAATAATTCACCCTCACTTATTTCAATTGCAGCAACAATGCTTTTTCTTGCAACTGCAATATTCTTTTGTTCCGAGGTTGAAATAATCTTATCTACAGAACCTAATGCTTTTTCTATATTTCGGATAGCATTTACCATAGCCTTTAATTCATCCGGTTCCAGAGAAGCTGTATGATCCGGGCCTTCCATCAATCTATCCAATGTAAAATGTTTTTCTATAATAGTTGACCCTAATGCTACAGCCGCAATGGGAACTTCAATACCCCTTGTATGATCAGAATAACCAACTTTCACTCCAAATTTATCTGCAATGGTCTTCATGGCATTTAAATTTACATCTTCCATTGGGGTTGGATATTCTGTATTGCAATGTAAGATGGTTATTTGTTCTTTGCTTAATCCAAATTTTAAAAGTACTGAAAGTGCATTCTCTATATCTATCATCACACACATACCGGTAGAAAGTATAACAGGCTGTTGCTTCAAAGCAATACGTTTCAAATAGGGATAATTGGTAATCTCTCCCGAAGGTATTTTCCAAAATCCTAAATTCAAACTCGAAAGTAAATCAATACTATCCAAATCAAAAGCCGTAGAAAAAAACTTTACTCCTTTTTCATTGCAATAGTTTATAAGTTCTATATGCTGAGTTTGCGATAACTCGAGTTGTTTGAGCATTGCATACTGTGAATCATCAGTATTATTCATGTTTTTTTGTTGATAAACTGCTTTTTTTGCATTTTTAGATGCCAATCTATCTGCATTGAATGTTTGAAACTTCACGTAATCTACACCAGCTATTGCAGCAGCATCAATCAGCTTTTTTGCAATTTCCATGGAACCATTATGGTTCACTCCAGCCTCAGCAATTATTAAAACTCTATTCATCACAAATTATCTACAAATTAATCTTCAACATAGCAGGATTACCTGAATAAATACCCTTGATAAAAATATTCCTACAAACGACTGCACCCGCGGCAATTAAACTACCTTCTGTTATACTTATACCATTCACCATTACTGCCTGACTTCCTACAAATGTGCCTTTGCCTACAGTACAATTTCCATTGACCATAGCTCCGGTTGATACATGGCAAAAATCACCTATAATTACATCATGTTCAATATTGGCTAAAGTATTTATTATGCAAGCAACACCAACACTTGCATCAGCATTTACCACTGCTTGATGCATAACGACTGTTCCTTCTGCAATACTACAATATTCAGATACCCGAGCAGTGCTGGCTATTATTATTGCAAATTTTCCTCCTGCAGATTTCACTTTGCTATATAGTTTTATTCTCAAGCTTGCATCTTTAATCTGACCTACTGTTATTGCAAAAAGAGCTTTATCCACATAGTTTACAATTTCATCATCTGTACCTATAATAGAGTAATTGAGAACTTTTTTCCCTACATTTTCAGCAGTATCTAAAATCCCGAGAATAGTATATCCTGCACTTTCAGCTACATCAATAACTGATTTGCAATGCCCACCCCCCCCTACTAGAATTAGATTCTTTGAGTTCATTATAATCTTACACTGCTAGGAATATTTACCACCCTATCTTCAAACCACTTTGTAATTTCCAATTCATCAGTCTGACAATCACTGAACATAGGCAGTTTATTCATTAATTGCCATATAGGTCGTGTCATCACTCCATGATCATTACTGAATTGAAGAAATTCTTGTTGGGCATTTTTATCTTTCAACAAAATCACATTTAACCAATAATTTGATTGACAGTCTTTCGGTTCTTTAAAAAACTCAATATCCTCTTGACCTTCAAAGAAGTTTAAATAAGAGGTTGATGTTTCTCTTTTATTTGATAAAATATGCTCAATCTTCTCTATCTGAGCACAACCTATAGCTGCATTTACATTAGGCATACGATAATTGTAACCGATAGCATCATGTATAAACGCCCATTTATGGCTTACTTTTGCTTGCATAGTTAGATGCTTTGCTTGTTTAGCCAGTTTTTCATCATTAAATAATAAAGCACCCCCACCACCTGTGGTAATAGTTTTATTACCATTGAAACTAATAGCTCCTACTTTCCCAAAAGTTCCGGTATGTTTTCCTTTATAAAAACTTCCAAGGCTTTCTGCTGCGTCCTCTACCAGTTCAATATTATATTTTTCGCAGACAGCCACCAACTCATCTAAATGAACAGGGTGCCCAAAAGTATGCATGGGTACACATGCCTTGATTCTTCTTCCGGTAGTTTTATTAAAGCAAACCCCAGTTCTCATTTCAGCATTATGTGATAACCATTTTTCCACAGCTACCGGCGATAAACCCATAGTATCTCTGTCAACATCAATAAATACCGGATGAGCTCCAATATAGCTGATAGCATTACAAGTTGCTATAAACGTAAGTGCTTGTGTTATGACTTCATCGTTCCTTTCTACACCCACTAACATCATGGCCATGTGCAAAGCACTGGTTCCATTTACACATACAACGGCTTTTTTGGCACCAGTATAGTTTGCAATCTTTTCTTCAAAAAGAGTTACAAATCTCCCCACACTCGAAACAAATGTACTGTCTATGCATTCGTTTAAATACTTCTTTTCATTACCGATTAAATATGGGTTATGAAGGTATACCTGTTCATCAGTTCTATAGAGCTCATGTATAAATTTTACGATATCACTATACATTGTATATATCGGCTTTATATTTATTCAAATTATCTTTATCAAGAAACCACGCTACAGTTTCTTGTAATCCCTTTTCTATATCATAGGCAGGTGTAAAACCGGTTAGTGATTTTATTTTGCTATTATCTCCCCACAAACGGAATACTTCTGATTTTTTAGGACGAAGGCGTTGCTCGTCCTCGATAAACTTCACATCCGATTTCATTATTTTTGCAATTAATTCAAGAGTATCACGCATGGATATCTCGTAGTTACTGGCAATATTTACTTCTTGCCCAATTGCTGCATCGCATTTAGATAACTCAATAAATCCCCTGCAAGTGTCCTTTACATAATTAAAGTCTCGTGTCGGGGTTAAGTCACCCAATTTAATCTCTTTTTTACCATTTGCAATTTGCGAAATGATAGTTGGAATAATAGCTCTGGCTGATTGACGGGGGCCATAGGTATTAAATGGTCGTACTATCACCACTGGTAATTCAAATGCATTATAAAAGCTCATGGCCATTGCATCAGCACCTATTTTAGTGGCAGAATAAGGTGATTGAGCTTGTTTTGGATGCTTTTCATCAATCGGTACATATTGAGCAGTACCATAAACTTCGGATGTAGAGGTCACTAATATCCGTTTCACCCCATTCTCTTTCGCAGCCTGGCAGATGTTCAAGGTACCCTTTATATTGGTATCAACATAGCTATCAGGAGCAACATACGAATAAGGTATAGCAATAAGAGCCGCCAAATGAAATATAATGTCTACATCTTTAGTTATATGCTTACAAAAATGTGGGTCCCGCACATCGCCTGTAACCACTTCCAGATTTGGATGTGAAATACCATCTAACCATCCCCAGTAATTAAACGAATTATAATAGGATAACGCTTTTACATTATAACCTTGTTCCAATAGCATTTCAGTTAAATGCGAACCAATAAAGCCATCAGCCCCTGTTACTAAGACATTCATATTAATATATTTATAAAATAATTTTCAAAAAAAGTATGCTAAAAAATGTATATTTCATGCTATTCTTGGTTCAGCGAAGCCCGAGTTGTATTTTTTAATCCGAAACATCACCGCTAAATACGACTGAAAGATATAATCTTGATTTTCAAGTCTATTCTATGCCTTTCCAACCCTGTTCTGCGTCTTTCCAACTCAATTCTGTGGTCTTCCAAGTCTATTCTGCGTCTTTCCAACTCTATTCTGGACTCTTCCAAGTGAGTTCTGCGTCTTTCCAACTCTATTCTGGACTCTTCCAAGTGAGTTCTGCGCCTTTCCAACTCTATTCTGCGTCTTTCCAACTCTATTCTGCGTTCTTCCAACTCTATTCTGCGTTCTTCCAACTCTATTCTGCGTTCTTCGGGGTCAATTCCTGTTGAAAACGGGAAGAGTCACATCAACTTGTATATTATTTTTCAAAGGCAGTTGAAGGATTTCTACGTTCAAAGCCCTTCCACTGCCTTTTCTATATCTATCTATTTACTTTGTAGGTGCTGTACCTGTAGAAGTGTCATCACTACCTGGTTTTGAGGTGCGACGCACTTTTTTCAGCAGTTCACTAAAAGTATATTCCTTCAATTTTACCGAATCTTTACCCATGTAAAGTATTTTACCCACCGAAAGTATTTCAAGCAACTGAGCATGCAATTCATTAAACCCACCCACATTACTTTGTAATAAAGCAGTCGCTTTCGTGTCGTATTCGTATTGAAGTTGCTTGTCGGCAGCAATCGAAGCCGCAGTGGCTATTAATCCGTTCACAAAATCTTCCGAAAGTCCCTTAGCGACTAATACTTCTTTAAACTTAACTACATTGCCATTTACAAATTGTAAACTTTTAAATGTCCCCTCAGCATCTTTAGCATTAATAGCTTTACGCAAAGGTGCAAACCCAAAATCTTCCAGAGGAATAGAAATACCCGATTTTGCCAGTTTAATGTAACCGGTCAAATGTCTCACCGATTCAAGAAGTCCATCCATCGTACCATAGAGACGCGTAGTAACTACTTTTCGCTCTGTCACCATAAACTTAGGCATAACCACCTCTTTTAGCACGGCAATCTTACCATCAAATGCTGCCTGGTAAACCTGATTAAACACCGGCGAATAAGCGGTGAATTCCGACAAATCGCGTTTCAAACTCAAAGACACAAAAATAGAAGTAAAGAGTAACTCTTCGTCCTTACATCCGTAAGTCCTTAAAATCTCATTCGACATAAACAAATAATTTTAATGTTAATAATTTATTAATTAAAAAATATATTGAATAAAAAATCCAATCACTCCTCAATCAGTAACCATCAGCAAAACAATTATCAACCTATTCCGGTAGTCATCTCCACCAACTACCTTATCATTCCTATCGTAACAAATAACGCATTCTATTTTCGCTCATCGGCCATTAAACCTTCGCTATTTCATTCCAATAAAACAACCCACGCAAGGGCTATCCTATCGGGCTACAAAAGTAACACATTATTTTCACAATAGTGGTAGAAAATAGAATAAAATTATCCTCCAACCATTAATTCGTTAACACTCAATAATTTGAAAATAGGAA
>Ga0302285_10000249_pt1 | contig 31502 bp, 29 predicted proteins | sample III_Fen_E2_2_FD_200455 | JGI IMG/M metagenome (GOLD analysis project Ga0302285, IMG submission 200455) | Peat permafrost microbial communities from Stordalen Mire near Abisko, Sweden - III_Fen_E2_2 | ecosystem: Environmental > Terrestrial > Soil > Wetlands > Permafrost | place: Sweden: Abisko... | reverse complement strand
GAGAAGATAAAATTTACACGAATTTTGTAAGATAATACCAATATACAATAAATATATAACCTGGATTTTCCGAACTGTCCCCTCGCCCCTTGCGGGAGAGGGTTAGGGTGAGGGGTTCTTAACTCACTAATTGCAACTCAATATAAGTCTAACCTTGAGATTATAAATGAAATATTATAAAAAAATATCGATTATAATTTTAATATTTTTTCTCCAATGTTCTTGTGCATTTGCACAAAACAATTACTCGAATGCGGCTATCGTACTTTACAACTCGGCGGCAGCACTTCACAATCAGGGAAAATACGAACTCGCAGAGCAAAAATACCTCCAAATCTTGAAAATTCAGCCGGATTTCAAAGAGGCAAAAACCAATCTTGCGAAGCTTTACCCATCTTTGGCTTACGAATACTATTCAAAATCAAATTGGCAAAAGGCGGTTTATTACGGTAAAAAAGCTGTTTCTGTAAAGCCCAATGACGAGTATTCCTATGACATTTTAGCTCGCTCATATGAAGGGTCAAATGATTATGAAAACACCATCAAAAACTGGAAAAAAGTCATTTCACTGAATCCGAAAAACACGGACGCAATGCATTCTCTTGCCCAAACTTACATAAAATTAAAGCAGTTTGACTCAGCAGCAACCATCTACAGCCAAATACTTTCAATCAACCCCTCAGACAAATTAGCCAAACAAAATATTGAATATTCGAATTTTCAAAAATCAGAAAAGATCTTGAATCAAGATTTAAACTCCATTACAACCGAACATACAAATCCAAAAGCCTTATATGCACTAATTAAGCCTGCACCGGGCATCCCTGCAAATTCCGCAGAAGAGGTGAAAACAGTTTTGGATCTTGTCTGGAGCGAACCCAACGGACAGATTCTCCTTCAGAATATGATAAAAAACAAGATTCCTATAAATATTGTCGGGGCAAATTCTGGAGCAAACGCCGAAAAAACACAAAAAACAAACACCCTTTATCTTTACGGATTTATTCCAGTTGCGAATTTCACCTCAACCATAAGCACTGTCAATATCCCATACACAGTGATAAATAACTTCAACAATAAAAATTTAACTTCATTTGAGAGAATTTATAATCTTCAGACATTTATCCACGAATTCGGCCATGCCTTTATCGGGGCAAAAATCCCGAGTAATAAAAATTCAATCGAAGAAGAATTAGGCGTATCAATGCTTGGATACAACATCGCTCACAAAGTAATTACGGGGAAATATCTGGACAGACAACAAACGGAAACGTACAGTAAAAGGGTATTGGTGGCTATATTAAGTGATGATCACAGAGAATTACCGATTTTCAGCGGTTTTAATAATAGAATTCAAAACTACGGAATCGTCTTACCTTATCCGGAAGTTTATTCAAACATTCCTTCAATGTACAAAACTTTGCTCCTTGAAAACAAAGTTAAACCGGTTCCAAGTTTTTATCCTTATGTGAAATAAGCGTTTTTCATTCATTTTATTTTTATATTGGCCATGAGCCAATTCAATTTATTTGTATTGTGTTATAAAATCAAAACAATACAAAGGGAGAAAATTATGAATGAAGAAAATTTGGAAAAATTAGAAGAATTTACGTCAAATATTTGCATGCAATTGAACATATTGCATAACGCACTAAAAGATTGCGACTGGGAAGAATTAGACATATGTGCTGTTAGTTGTTTTGTTGAAGATATTTATAATCAATCAAAAGAAATAGGTGCTATTTTTTAATTTTTTGGATTGCTTCGTTGTTTCTACCTCTCAAAAACGATACTTAATCGTTTTCTCGGCAGAGTTCGCAACGACAGTTGAACAAAATGACGGTGCGTGGGACGCACCCTACTCTTACTGCACTAAAATTAGCAAAGTAGGGTGTGGATGTACATTTAGCATTGTTTTTAAATAAAATAGAACGCATTTCCGCACCGACATGACACTGTTTTATGACGGTGCGTTTGGGCTGGCAAAAGAGTTCAGCATGACGTAAATGGCGATTGCTTTTTAAGTTAGGATAAAGTATCATTATTTTATGAAAATTTCCGTAATTATAGTCTGTAAAAATGAAAAAGATACTATTGCAAAAACCATCGATAGCGTTTTTTCTCAAAATTATAAGGATTTTGAAATTCTTGTGCTCGACGGAAATTCAACCGACGGAACCATTGAAATTCTCAAAAGTTATCGGGAAAGAATAAAACTCATCAAAAATCAGGGAAACGGGATCTATTCTGCCATGAATGAGGGGATTAGGCTTTCTACAGGCGATATTTTGTATTTTTTAAACGCCAACGATTCTTTATTTTCGAATGATGTTTTCAAAAAAATAATCAGAAAATTTGAAGCAGAAAACTGCGACCTAATTTATGGGGACACAAATTTTCAAAGCAAAGATAAAGCTGGAAATCTTGTAAATACACTTATTTCACACCGTGATTTCTATTCAAGATTTGTCTGGGCTTACAGAAATATTAACCACCAGTCGACTTTCTACAAAAAGTGGCTTTTTGATGAATACGGAAGCTACGACCAATATGAGTTTAAAATACTTGCTGACGTTGAATTCACCACCAATGTTATCCTTCAAGAAAAAGTAAAACACCTATATGTGCCAATTATTATTGCAAACTACAACACAGAGGGTATTTCTTCCCACAATAACCCTGAAAATATAATTATCTCAAAAGAAGAAAAAGAAGCTATAGCAAAAAAATATCTAAATTTTGAATACAAATTGTTTCAAATTTATAATTTTTTCTTTGCCAACTCTTTAACCAACAGTTTCAACGAATTTTTAAAAAAAGCTTTCGGGCTGGGATTAATTTATAAAATTAGGGATTTTAAAAGGGGTTTAGGGCGGATTTTTATCTGGTGGACGAGGAAAATCTAAAAAAAATTGAAGCTTAACATTTATTGCACAACCCTATACAATAATCTTGTAATGTTAAGGATAATTTAATATATGAAAAGTTTTTGCCTTCTTTTCAAGGCGAAGAATGAGCCATAGAAAATGGCCTCACGACATATTAGAATTCGTATCGAATTGTATAAATTCATAACAGTGAGAAGTTCTTTTTTTGCAAAAAAAGAAGGTTTATAATATAATTTTTGAATGAAAAACTATAAATTGCTGAATTTTAAAATATTTGGAGATGAAAGAGGCTCTTTGACCGCCCTCGAAGGAAACAAAGAAATTCCTTTTGATATCAAAAGAGTATTTTACATCTATAATACCACGGGCAGAAATGTCATCAGAGGCAACCATGCAAACAGAAAAACCAAGTTTGTGATGGTTATGCTGTCAGGTTCGAGCAAGGTGAAAATTTACGACTATAATGGCGGGATTCAAGAAATAGTTGAACTGGATGCTCCAAACAAGGGTCTGTTTTTAGAAAACATGGTTTGGAAAGAAATGTACGACTTTACCGACAATTCAGTGATGCTGGTTTTGGCGAGCGAGCATTTTGATGAATTTGAATACATAGACACTTACGAAGAACTTTTAGAAGAACTGACAAATGGTTAAATTTCTCGATTTACACAAAATTAATGAACAATACAGAACTGAAATTGATGACGCTATCAAAAGAGTCTTAGACAGCGGCTGGTATCTACTTGGAAAAGAAGATGAAACTTTTGAATTGAATTTTGCAAAATTCTGCGAGGTAAATCACGCCATCGGGGTCGCAAACGGACTTGATGCATTGAATTTAATTATAAAAGCATACGGATTTAAGGATCGCGATGAAATAATCGTTCCTGCAAACACTTATATCGCAAGCATTTTAGCCATTTCTCAAAACGGATGCACACCAGTTTTGGTAGAACCGGATATTAACACTTACAATATTAATCCTGATTTGATTGAAGAAAAAATCACCTCAAAAACCAAAGCTATTATGGTGGTTCACCTTTACGGCCAGGCGGTCGAGATGGAAAAGGTTTGGGCGTTGGCAAAAAAATACAATCTTAAAGTAATTGAAGATTCAGCTCAAGCACACGGTGCAATTTATAAGAGTAAAAGAACCGGAAATCTTGGCGATGCAAGCGGTTTTTCTTTTTATCCGGGCAAAAACCTCGGATGCTTAGGAGACGGTGGGGCAATTACAACAAATGATGACGAATTGGCCAAAAAACTTAGAGCTTTGAAAAATTACGGCTCGCATATCAAATATCAAAACTTATACAAAGGATTTAATTCAAGACTTGACGAGATCCATGCAGCGGTTCTTGATGTAAAACTGAAAGGCCTTGACGAAGATAACCAAAAAAGAAGAAAAATTGTAAAATATTACCTGGAAAACATAAAAAATCCAAAAATAACTTTACCAAAATTTTATGACGAAAAAGCCCACGTCTGGCACGTTTTTGTGGTTAGAAGTGAAAACAGAGAAGAACTTCAAAAATATTTAGCCGACAATGGGATTCAAACCCTTATTCATTACCCTGTTCCACCTCATAAACAACCAGCCTACAGCGAGTGGAATAATTTGTCTTATCCGATTACGGAAAAAATTCATGCCGAAGTACTTTCTTTGCCTCTTTCACCTGTTATGACTGAAGAAGAAGCCGAAAAAGTTGTCGAAGTTATAAATAATTATAAATAGTTTTCAAATAATAATTGTAATAATAACAATTCATATAAAGATTATGTAAGGAAATCAATGTTTGTCCATTTTTTATTCTATAATAATAAAAAGTAAAGAAAACTTGGAGAAATTATGCAAGCAGTTATCAACAAAATAGAGAATACAGGCTCAATTCAGTACTTTCTTTCAAAATTAGAAAATGCGGACAACATCGCAAAAAACGAAATTGAAAATATGTTAGTCAATATCGGCAAATCGGCAGTTCCTGAATTAATAAGCCAACTTCAATTAGTTCGCGGAGTAAAACGAGGCGTTGTTGCTATGACTCTTATCAGAATCGGCGAAGACAGTGTTGAACCTCTTAAAAAAGCAGCAAGTGCCAACAAAGATTTTGAATGGGTTGCTAAATATCTTATCACTGAAATCAACGGCTCAATTGCAGCTTAAAAAATATATCTAACTAAACTAAAAAAAGAGATTATTTTATTAAAATAATCTCTTTTTTTATGCTATTTTTCCATGCTAGAGCAATTTTTAGAATGAAAATGTTTTTATATAAATATGGTTTACTATGTGTGAAATGGATTGAATATTGTTAGACAAAATCATACCAGGAATACCTAACATTAGAGTAAAAAATATCGAAGAAATCAATCAAAGTTGTGTGTCTTCGGTTAAGAACGATTATGTAAGAAGCCCTGAAAAAGACTGTTTTATGACGACTCCAGATGGATTGTCAAATGTAGCTGAACACAAAATGACAATGGCTGTAACAGAAGCCATAACCGATGAAGATTTAAGAGAAATTCAAAAAATAGACTTAGAAGCATTTGCCCAAACAGATCCAATTTCAAGCAGTTTCAAAAGATACAAAGCTGATATACTGGACCGAGGGCTGGAAAGCCATGTTATTAAAAATGAAAATGGAAAAGTTGTCGGATATTTTCAGCTCGAACCCATTGAAAACGGCGAATTGTATGTATATAGCATCGGCATTCAAAAAGATTTGAGAAAAACAAAATCCTCTTACGAGGCATTAAAACTTATTCAAGAAAATATTCAAAAAGTTGCTTTTGGAAAAAATATTAAAAAAGTCACACTGCATGTAGATGCTTCAAACGCTCCTCTCGTAAAAATGTACAAAAAATATGGGTTTGAAATCAAGGACACATTGAACAATTACTATGCAAACGGTGATCCTGCATATTATATGGAAGGTGACGTCAAAAAAGCAATGGCTTCCATAAAATCAAAAAATAAAGAGAATTAAAAAAAGGATTATTTAATTAAATAATCCTTTTCATTTACAATTCTTAATTTTTTTAATAATTTAGTCAATTATTTTTTTTAGGGAGCTTATTTTTTATATACAAAGTTTACCGTGAAGAAAATAGGTTAAATATTGTTCGATATAACTACAAATAGATATATCAATATTCAAAACAAAAATGCCGGGGTTTCCGGTAATAATTTCGTGCGTAAAAATGAAAATAAATTCGTAAGAAGCCCTGAAAAAGACTGTTACGTTACAACACCGACTGGATTATCAAAGACAATTAGTTTTTCAGGACTAGAAGCAGAAACTCCTGAAATCACGTCCAGGGAAGAACTGAAAACTTTTCTTGAAACTTTAAAAGACGAGAAAGGAAAGCCTAAATTCACCGAAGATTGCATCAAAAACATTCTCTCCAACGCAAAAACGCCTGAAAATATATATTTAGCAAAAAAACTAGTACAAACAAAAAAGCTAGACGTTTATCCTAACTACATTGAGGAGATCCTCAAAAGAACAAAAACTCCTGAAATGGCTTTACTAAAAGCTGAATTGGTAGATAAACTGGCTCCAATGGAAAAAATTGGAAAAGAACAGATTTTAAATATACTTTCAAGCGTAAAAATCCCTGAGCATGTTCATTTAGCGGATGAATTGACAAAAATAGAAAGAGTGGATGGAAAATATATTGTTCAGACAATCCTAGGAGCTCCAACACCCGAGCTAGCTTTGGCAAAAGCTGACTTAGCAAAAAAACTTGCACCGATAAAAGAATTCGATGGCCTAGATATTGTAAGTATCGTCTACTATACACAAACCCCTGAGCAGGCTTTGGTGAATGCTGATTTAGCAGGCAAGCTGACAAAAATAAAAAAAATAGAAAACCAATATCTTAGAGGTATACTATGCCATACAAACACTCCTGAAAATATTCACTTGATAAAAGACCTGGTAAAAATGGAAAAATTAAGCGGTTGGGATATTTTAACTATAGTCCAAGATATAGAAACTCCGAAAGAAGCTGTAATAAAAACAAATTTGGTAAAAAAACTGGCTCCTATTGAAAGATTCAATGGTCATGATATTTCACAAATAGTATATTATATAAAAATCCCTGAACATGCTCATTTAGCAGAAAAGCTGATGAAAATAGAAAGGTTCTCCGGCGAAGACATTGGAAATATAATCTACTACGCAAAAACACCTAAACACGTTCAAGCCGCTGAAAAGATGGTTCAAATAGAAAAACTCAACTATGGACAGATTGCACGTACACTATACTATGCAAAAACACCTGAACAAGCTTTAACACGGGCTGATTTTGCAAGCAAACTGGCACCGATTGAAAAATTGAATGGTGATCAAATTGAATGGACAGTGGGACTTGCGAACACCTCTGAACAAGTGTTGGTAAGAACTGATTTAGCAAAGAAACTGGCACCAATGAAAAAAATCGATGGTCATGATATTGCGGCTTTAATCAGCTATGGTAATGTAAAAACATCCGAACAAGCTGCCTTGGAAATCAAACTACTTAATGACAAAGCATTTACAGCAAAATTTGATGCAATGGAACAACCCTTGGGTCATTCTATACTTATAACAGCACTAAGAATGAATACAACTGCAGAAAAACTCGACCTTGAAAGAATTAGCAAACTATACAACTTCATGAGCGAAAATAAAACAACCCTCGAACAATTCAATGAGGAGAAAATTAGCGATAAGAATATTGCAAACCTCTTTAGTCCAAATATGATTAAATCTTTTGATATACTAGATGACGGCGTCATCAAATATGCAATGAAGCTTAAAAGTAATGGATTTGAAAACTTTATAGATGGCACTTCCGAGCTTAAAAATAAATTGCGTTCGGGAAATTATTCTCTGCTAAAAGAAAATTTATCCAAACTCACAATGCCTGAGCAAAAATTAGAGAAAATACAATGTATGACGTCTTTAGTTAATGGCGAATTTTTTAACGACGAAATCGAAGAAGGAATAAATCTGATAAAGTCACCGAAAACAACCGTAAATCAAATTATGGCAGCGGAAGATATTTTTACCTCAAACAAATCTTATCCTGAACAAATCCAGGAATTTTTAACAAAATTCAATGTTCCTGCTGAAAGACAAGATAGAATAGTTGCATTTTTAGAAAAAAACAAATTAAACGAAAAAGTAATAGTTGACAACAAAGCAGGGGCAAAAACCCTTTCTTCAAGTGCAAAACAAGAATTAGCCCCACAAATTGAGGCTCATATCAATGTTATCAATAACAATAAAGAATTTAACAATTTTATTAACGCAAAAATATATGACAAATTAGATTTGAAATCAACCCCTAAACTTGTTGAGAAATTAAATTTTGACCAACACTATTTGCCAAACTTATTTTCGGCAGTTTTAGATGAAAAATTTTTACCTGGATTTAAAAAACTGGTTGAACTCGTAAATACAAATCCGTCAAAACCATTGTCTGAACTGAGAGAATCTCTCCCTGAAAACCAACAAACAAAAGAATTATTCAGAGAAAATGGAATAAATTATGAAAAATGGATAAATTTCGACAAGAATTCAATCAAGCCCTTTTCTTTTGAAACAAATGTTGAAGATGCAATTAAAAGCGTTGAAAGAAATATTGTAAAAGAATTGAACGGTGATTTATTTAAATCGGTTGATAAAACCGAAACTGACAAGGTTTTGGAAGCCTTAACAGATGAAGGGTACAAAATCAATGCTGAAAAAATAACAAAAAACGGTGAAACTATCGGTCAAAAAGATTTAGAAAAAATCGTTGATGTATTTAAGGATACAATCAACGAAAATAAAGATTTTTGGGATAAACCTTTGGCCGATACTAAACAAGAAAACCTAAAAAATGAACTGATTAACCATTTGTTAAAAGGCCGTAAAAAAGAGGTCGCCGATTTGTCTCAAATGAAAAATACAAAAATGGATTTGAATGTAAGATTATCAGATGATGATGATATCGGAAGAAATCTTTTCCTCGGAAATCACGTCGGGTGCTGTACTTCTGTTGATGGATGTAATAATTTTGCCGCCACTCAACACTTGATGAACTCATTCGTCAGAGCAATTGAAATCGTTGATAAATCAGGTACTTCATACGGAAATTCAATGTGTTACTTTGCAAAAGTAGACGACAAATTGTCTTTTATCGTTGATAGTTTTGAAGCTAATGGGAAATTGGGCGGAAATGTTGCCGTAACCGATGCGATAGTTGATTATGCAAAACAAGTCACTAAAGAAATGGGCAAAAAAGATATTCCGATTTATTTTGGCCCGAATTACAATAAAATAAATATGGACAAACTGGAAAAAACAAAAAATCATACGGTAAAAATAATCGGTAGAGTCAAAAATGAAACCTACATTGACGCAATTGGCGGAAATGCAGACGTAAACGTTGCTCACTACAATCGTACTTTATTTGAAATAAATAGTCCATTTATTCCGTAAATGTAGTCGATGTATAAATATAGTACACAAAAATCATGATTTTTATGAAATAAAATAATTACAAAACACTAAATTGTAACGCTTTTTCCGATGTCTTTTCTGTATTTCATGCCATCAAAACTTATCAAAGAAACCTCATCGTACAAATTATCAATCGCTCTGGACAAGGTTTTTGCCTTTTTGGTGACCGTCAAAGTTCTGCCACCTTTTGTTTCATATTCAAGGTAAACATTTTTTTTAGTATTGAAGTGAGCTATTTTCGTTGTTTCATCCAAATCGTCAAGTCCTTCAATAATTGAACCCTCTTTTTTTCCTGAAGAAAGAACGCAAGAAACAGCATAACCATCCTCCATATCAATTTCTTGATAATCATCGGCTAAAGAACCAACCACACAGGCATTTATCAAGTCATACAAATTTTCATTCTCCAACTCCAAAATCCCCTGACATTCAGGTGCCTGCAAGAAAGAATTAAACTCAAGTGCAAAAAGTTGGTCTTGAGAGGTTATAACACAGTCTACACCGAAAATACCCACATAAGGAGTTTGATTTCTCTCCAAAGAATTAAGGGTCGGATAAATTATTTGTTGCAAAATCTTTTGTTCAACCTGTCTGGAAATTTTATAATCAGGTACAAAAGCTCCCATTCCTGAGGTAATCAGCCCCCCGTTACCGTCCATTGCGTATTTATAGGTTGCAGCAGTTCCGAGAGGAATTGAATGGTAGCCATCTGTTATTACATAAAACGAAAATTCATGACCCAAAACAAAATCTTCTATAATGACTTTTTTTTCGCCACTATCAAAAAGTTCTTCTATAAAAGATTGAGCTATTGAAAAAGAAGAACAAACCATTGTCCCTCTGTCTCCTTGATGTTCATCAGTTTTAACCACTATTGGCATTTTAGAATTTTTTGCATGTTCAATAGCCAAATTTGGTTTATCAAAAATTGCAAACCGAGGACAAGGCATTCTGTTTTTGTACATAAATTTTCTGCCGGCAGCTTTGCTGGTGCAAACATAAGCACTCGCATAAGTCGGAGCAAAAATCTTTTGGTTATTATGCTGGAAAAAAGATGCTATATCAGCTTTTATGGCTTTTTCGCTCGAAGCAATAGTTAGTTCAATATCATTTTCAAGCACGAATTCAAGCAACTCCTCAACGCTGTCTTCTCTTATGTCAACTACAGTACAAAAATCTTTCATAGCATCATTTCCGGGTGCCACAAAAACTTGTTGAACCTCGTCTAAAAGAGATAATTTATGGGCAAGGGAATATTCATTAACCGAGTCCCCAACAATTAAAATATTTTTTCCAGTTTTTTCTTCCATAATTCAATTATACTATAAAATTTGACAACAGTTAAATTAATTTTTCTTTTAACTCGACTGCCCTTATTGAAGCAAAATTTTTGAAAAATTGATTGTAGCTGAGTTCGTAATTATTTGAAGATGCATGCGGATCGTTTATGGTTATTTTTTCATGTTCAGGATCTATATTGGTAATCGAGTAAGCGTGGTCGGGGTAGATAAACCCTTCTCTCCTTACTGTAATACTCGTGTCAGCTCCAACAGCTACATTTTCCCCTTTGTCATGGAGTTCTTTTAGGTATTTCTTTGTTTCGTCAAGAATTTTAGAGTTATTATCAACATCTTCCATAAATGTTTTTATATATTGTCTATCGGCATTCATCCTTGTTCCCTTAACTAACATTTTTCCACTCGTCAGAATATGCAAAGCTTCCTCTGAAAAACCATTGTAAAGCCATTCTTCTTTATTTGATGGAACCATTAAAGGCTCACCTTTCCAGTCTATTTTCTCTTTAAGTTTGTAAAATGCATGTTCTAGAATTTTGACACCCATGCTGTCTGAGCTGACTGAGACACTTGATTCTAAATCTCTGCGTGATACCTCTATCTTGTCTTTAGGACATCCGGGGAATCTTACTATATATCTATTATTCGACAGAGGCTCAATCATCTTTGCAATCAATTCAACACCTTTAGGACTATTGGACAAAGCTTTGAGTGCAGACAAGAAATAACAATCACTGATTCCTCTCTGATTGAACCTCAATTCCTTTACCCCATAAGGAAAGAGCTCGGAAAACTCGTCTTTTTCATCATTGGCAATGAACCGTAACTCATTATTCTCTGTTTTTTTGTCCTGATGATAAATATAAATATTATCATCGATTTTTAACACATCACCTGAATTTAAAGCTTTTTTATAATCGTTGTAGCTGATGCAGACCCCGTTAACCCTAACATTAAGGCAATCTTGTTTTCCTTCTATAAATACTTTATCATTTTCCTTGTAGAATTTTGGATTTGCTCCGAATTTTCTCGGTTCGCTCAAATCCCCTAAAGACGTTATTTTGGAATCAAAAATTTTAAGATTCTCCTCTATCTGCTTTTCATCAGCAGAAATCGAAGCCGCATAGTCTTTTGTAAAAAACCCGTCAAGTTTGTTCAGAGTACTATCAAACCTATAACTTGGCAATGTTAATTTATCACCCCTGTAAAATTGTTTGTCCTCGATAAAATTTAAATTTTTAGCCATTTGAGATAAATTAGAGTTATCCGGTTTAAAATTTATCGATTTGACCCCAAGCTTTTTAGCCTCCTGAACAGATGTATAAATCGCAGAATTAAACATTTGAGAGAATTCTTCACATTTGTGAGCACTGGAAGGAGAATAGCTCAAATTAAGTTCATCCGCCTCTTTATCAAGAGTCAAAGAAGCACTTCTGTGAATATCATCAATATCAGGTAAAAATTCATCAGTGATGACGTGTTTTATTTTTGAACCATAAACACTTCTCCTCTGAGTAATATCAACCCCAGTAAAATTTATTCCTCTATTAGCCATTATTTGAGGAGCTGTAGGTAAAAGTTCTGTTGAATTGCCGTTAGCTGCATTAGGACGAGATTGAAAATTTTGAATAGTATTTTTTTCAACCTTTTCAGAATTAATATTTTTAACATTATTAAACATACCTACATACATGAAACATTCACCATTTATTTTTTAATACAACAAAATTAAAACCAACCGTAAAAAAAATTGCCACCCTCTACACAAAACATACGATATTTAGTTACAAAATGTTAACATTCAATGGTTTTGGCCGTATAATGTACATGACTTGTTGAAAAAAATCATTATTTAGTAAATATACGAACCGGAAGGAATTTTATGGTAGCAAATATTGTAAGCTTGTTATCGAGAGCACTCACCACGAAAACTGTACAAAAAAGCACTGCTGTTGCCAGAGTGTCTTCAGGTAATCCCTTTGCAAATCCTTTTGTCGCACCGGGCGGAACGCCCTCTTTTGCATCTTACGCAAAAAATAATCCTGTCAAAGGTGGCTATTTTGCCGGATACTATAACGGAAGACCAAATATCGTCGGTCAAAGACTTTTTGTCGAGGTTTAATCCTTTTTTTAGATAATTTTATGTTATTAGATTAGCAAATTTTGGTGCAGTCACTACTGCACCAAAATTAATTGTCTTCTTCTGATAAATTTAAATGTTGTTTAACCATATCAATATCTTCTTTGATTGATTTGATGTTATAGATTAAATCTTTAATTGCTTCTGTTAAATCAAACTCAACTGAGCCTAAAATATCAATATCCATAGTATTTTTATTCCTTTCTTGCAAATAAATTAATTTATATATTTCTATATATAGAACACATTTATTTTAATTTAGCATTAAAATTCTATATATGCAACACTTTGATGAAAAACATGAAGATTTGTTTAAAGCAACCGGCAATGTAATTAGGCGATTAAGACTAAAGACAGGGCTTTCTGTTAATATTTTTGCATACGAAAATGATTTACAAAAATCAATGATAAGCCGATTGGAAAATGGTAAAAATGAGCCCAAATTAGCTTCTTTGTGGAAAATTGCAGAAGCATTGGGAATTAAGCCATCTGATTTTATAAAAGAAGTTGAATTGGAATTATCAAAAGATTTTAAGCTTTTAAAGAATGACTAGCAAAGCAGGGTGCAGTCACTACTGCACCGACGTTGTATATCGATTTATGATGGTGCGTAAGACGCACCCTACTCAATTTATTTTCCTCGCAACAACAAAGCACGAAAGCCTCTACTCACCTTTCACCTTTCACCTTTCACCTTTCACCTTTCACCTTTCACCTTTCACCTTTTCCAATTGTCCTACCCAACAGAAGATTGTTGATTTTTTTTTTAGTGCTAAAATAACGTACATAAAGAGGCCATATGGACACTAAAATTTTTAACAATAAAATATTATTTGTAATCGACAAAATCGAATTAAAATATTTTGAATTCAACAATCTGGTGACAAACTTTTGGCTCATTAAAGAGCTTCTAGAGACCGGGCAAGAGGTTTATGTTACCACCATCGACAAACTGAGCCTACAAAATTCAATCGCCTGTTGTAAGTGCTTTAAATCGTTTTTAAAAGATGCCGACATTTACCTTGAAAAAGAATTGATTGACTCTCAAATAGAAAATTTTAATCTTGTAATGTTCAGGCCAGACCCACCGGTGGATTTGGATTATATAAACGCAACCTATATTTTTGATTTTGTTGATAAATCAAAAACTATAGTTTTAAACGATACTAAAGCAATAAGAGATTTTAACGAAAAATTACACGCAAATTTATTCCACGAATTTATGCCGGAAAACATTGTAACGGCAAACAAAGCTGAGATAATTTCTTTTTTAAAAAAGAATAAGGAGATTATTCTTAAACCTTTAAACAGATGTTTTGGGGCAGGAGTAATGTATCTCAATGATGAGGATAAAAATACGACTGCGATAATAAATTCCATGACCAACGACCAATCAACGCTTGTGATGGTTCAAAAATATATTTCTAACGTTAAATTTGGGGACAAAAGAGTATTGATTTTAGGCAACGAGGTTTTAGAAGAATGTGTTATAAAGCTTTCAACCAATGATGACTTTAAATTTAACACCCACAGCGACGAATTTATCAAAAAAGCAACTTTGACCGGCAGTGAAAAAATCAAATTCAAAAAAGTTGCCGAAAAACTGAATTCTTTGGGAATTTTTATGGCTGGATTGGACGTTATTGATGAGCAGATAATAGAAATAAATGTCACAAGTCCTTGTTATTTCATCAAAGAAATTAACAATTATTTTTCCATAAATTTGGAGAAACGAATTGTGAATGATATTTTGAAATTGGTAAAAACACCATGCCCGAGTACAATTAATCCAAAGCTAAAATAATGCATATATTTTTAATGAATATGATATAATTAATCCCATGCAGGATTTATGGAAATGATACTTTTCTTTTTTACTTTAACAGCTTTAATCTTAAGCTCTTATTTTATTACAGGACTTATTAAAGATAAAAAGTCATCTGTTAACATATTATATTTAATATTAATTGCAATTTCACAAATAATCATTTCGGTTGAAGTCTTATCACTTTTTAAAGCAATCACTCGGATTAATATACAAATTATCCAATTTGTATTTTTAATCATCTTTACTATTATCTGGACAATATTTAATAAACCAAAACCAAAATTATTGGATACAAATTCAATAAAAAACATTTTTTCAGCTATAAAAGAAGATAAGTTTTTAATGATATTATCATTTGGATTATGTTTTAGTGCACTAATATCTTTTTACATAGGCATAAGTACAAGTACAAACATAGATGATGATATGGCTTATCATTTACCAAGAATTTGCCAATGGATACAAAATCATTCATTTGCACATTTTCAAACAAATGACGTTAGGCAGCTTCAGTTCCCGATTAATTCAGAAATATTGTATTTGTGGTCAATGCTACAGCTAAAATCAGATGTACTAATAAAACTGGTCGAATATATAGCTTATTTTGTAAGTTTATTTGTGTTGTACAATTTTCTTGATTTAAACAAGGTGAGCGAAAAGCAAAAACTATGGGCTGTGTTTATGCTAGCAAGCTTACCACTTATCATAATAGAATCTTCCAGCCTGCAAACAAATGTATTGGTTGGATGTTTAGCCTTTACAGCTATTTATTTATTTCTATATTCAATTGTTGAAAGCAGAAAAATACCGTTGATTTTTTCTGGAATTTCACTCGCTATTGCCGTCGGGGTTAAGACTACGGCAGTATTTTTGCTACCAATAATCGCATTTACATTTTTGATAATCTCCATAAAAGAGCTTGGCACAAAATTCTATAAGCCTTTGTTAACTTATATGGCCTTATTCACAATATGTTTTATTATCTTAGCCTTGCCAAATTATTTATTAAACTATTTTGATTTTCAGAACCCTTTAGGAATGGGAGCATTCTTATCAGTTCACAAAAATACAGGTTTTGACGTGTTTATAGCAAACATTATAAGATATTTAACTGCATTATTTGACTTTTCAGGGATTAAACAGGCTGAAATAATTTCTCCATATGTAATTCATCTAAAAAATACATTATTACATCTATCCCATATCCCTGTAGAGAAAGGCGTATTGTTTAATTCAGATATTTATAAGACTAATACAAAGATACATGAACAATTATCACTGTTTGGAATACTTGGATTTTTGGTGCTTTTGCCTTATTCAATAAGATCTCTGTACCTTTCAATATTCAAAAAGGATCGAGAACATTTATATATAAACCTTTGCGGTGCATTTTTTATTCTTTACATATTAATTCTAAGTGCAGCAATGAACTACATGACCGAAATGAATAGATATCTTGCAAGTGTGGCTATCATTTCTTCACCCATATTTATTTTTACGTATTTTGATAAAACAAAAATAGCAAAAGTTCTTCTTTGTTTAATAATGATATTTAATTTTCTTGTAATCCCCACAAATATAATATCCAGACCGTTTTTTAAAATTATAAAAGCCCAAAGAGAAAAGGGGTTTATAAGAGCACATAATGATTTCATGTATACACGTAGCGGAAATATAGGGTTTTTTCGACCCGAAAAGGAACTTATACAAGAAACAACAAAATTGATTCCTAATGGCTCTGCCATAGGATTAATTACAGATTTTGATGAAAACTTATACCCGATTTATACGCCAAAGAAGAACTATAGAATAATGATTATTACCGATTTATATACAAACAAAGAAGAACTTTTAAAAAATGATTACCTTATAACAAATATAAAAACACAAACTTCAACGTATTATAAACCTTTTAAAGAGCTTCCTAAAGCCTGCGTATATAAATTTGCAAAAGAGGGTCTGAAAAACCATTTAGAATGCACAATAAACAAAGATTTAATTAACCAATATTTTAAACAGATAAAAGTAGTAGAATATAGAAATTCAGCAAAATATATTATTTACAGGAAAAATGTTTTAGGAGAATAAAAAAATAAAATTAAGGGTCTCCGAAAACGGAAACCCTTAATAACTATTATTTTGTCTAAATCCTCGCTATTAGAAATCACCCAACGGAATTATAGATTCTGGCGATTGAGGTTTTTTGCCTATTTTTAAATTACTACTTGTAGCAATTCTTTCGCTCTGATATCTTTGTCCCCCGCCAAGGTATTTTTGAGAACTTCCTGATACTTGGCGTTGAGGCTGTTGATGAACAGCTTCTGCACCTTCGACAAGTACAATAAGAGAATCTACAATACTTTTAACGTTAACTGCTTGATCTTCTAAAGTTCTGGAAGCAGCAGCGGCTTCTTCAGCTGTTTGGGCATTTGAACTTAAAACTGATTCCATCTGCGATACTGCTTTATTGATTTGTTCAACCCCTTGAGCTTGTTCGTTAGTCGCTACCGAAATTTCATCAAGCAATTCGCTTACTTTTTTTGCTTGGCTGTCTATTTCTACAAAAGCTTCTTGAATATGTTTTGCACCTTCAACGCTTCCGCTGGATAAGCTGATATTACTTTCGATTATAACGGCAGTATCCTTAGCAGCTTGTGCACTTCTTTGAGCAAGGTTTCTTACTTCTTCAGCTACAACTGCGAAACCTTTACCGGCATCTCCTGCACGTGCAGCTTCAACAGCAGCATTTAAAGATAGAATATTTGTTTGAAAAGCAATGTCATCAATAACTCTGATTATTTTTCCAATTTCATTACTTGAATTTTTAAGATCCTCCATTGCCTTCATTGTATTATCCATGTCAGAACTACTTTTTACAGCAAATTGCAATACTTGTTTTGCTAATACTGCTGCCTGCTGAGTATTTTCACGGTTTTGGTGAACCATAGATGAAGTTTCTTCCAAAGTAGAAGAAGTCTCTTGAATTGCAGCAGCCTGCTCTGAAGTTCCTTCTGCCAGTTGTTGACTAGCTGCAGCCACTTGTGATGATGCGGATGAAACTTCGTCGGTACCTTCGTTCAATTTATCTATAGCGAAAGTTATAGGTTTTGTTATCATATTGGATATCATCATCCCTAAGACTATTAATGCTCCAAGTGCAGTAAGGAAAACAATTACCAATGTCAAAGTTGCAGTAGTTGCATCTTTAGTGTTTTGGGCATTAATTTCACCGGCAATATTTTTGCTTACATTTACCAATTCAGATAAGTTTTTCTGATAATCAAGAAATACCGATTTTGCTGAATTACGATAAATAGCTAATCCTGCTTCGGGCTTGTTTGCAAGTGCCATACTTATTACTTTGCCTCTTACTGCAATATAATCTGCTCTATTTTGATTAACTTTTGAAAGAAGATCTTGTTCTTCCTTGGTAAGTGGTAAAGTCTTATATTTTTCCATCAAGTCACTATTTTCTACACCGATTTTCTTAATATCATCATAATAAGCTTGTTTTGCTTGATTATTATTAGATAAAAGCATACCGAACAAATCCATATTTGCTCCGTTTAGATTTATCATTATTTTACTTACTTCGCTTACTGAAACGAGCTGATTATTGTACAAATTTTTCATACCAGTGGCACCTTTTTTTACAAAACAAAAGCCAACAATGGCTATAATTGCCACAAAAAGTACACCCAGCCCAATCAACACATATAATTTTTGGGCAATTTTTAAATTCTTAATCCAATTCATTTTACACTCCTCTTTCTGTAGTCTTAACACAATCTTTTTTTTCTCTTAATAATCCTATTATTTCTTCTGAATAAATAACTTTTTCTATATCCAAAAGCATTACAACTTTATCTTTTATTTTTCCTATGCCACTCAAAAAGTCTTCTTCTTCATTGGTACCATATCTTGGTGGTGCTTCGATTTCCGAAGACGGAATATCAACAACCTCAGACACAATATCAACAACAACACCTATCTGTCTTGTTGTGTTTTCAAACTTAACGTTGACAATGATTATACAAGTCTGTTCATCGTATGCTTTTTCAGGCATGCCGAATTTCAACCTCAAATCCATAACAGGGATAATTTTACCTCTAAGGTTAATAATTCCTTTAATAAAACCGGGGGCTTTAGGGATTGGAGTAATATCCATTATTCCAATAATCTCATTAACCGTTAAAATGGGTATGCCATAACCTCTTTCTTCAAGCTGAAATATAAGGTGTTTACCCTCTTGTTTTTCTACGACAATAGATTCGTCCAACAACGAAGTTGCTTCCATAAATTCTCCAATCTTTAAACTAAACTATTCAGCAAATTTTTCTACTTAACAAACTACTCTACTTAACAAACTAAAATTCTTAATTCCAAATTCTTACTTTTCATAATATTAAAACTATAATGACAGAATAACACTTATTTTTAAAAAATCCATCCTAAATTTTTCAAATTTAATATTTTGAAACAATAGACTATTTCACGTTATTTGGGATGTCAATGAATAGGCCTACCAATCCAAGACGTTTTCGAGTTACTTCAACGTTTTAATCCTTACTACGAGACATTTTCTCTAATTTTACTTCAACAGATATTTTTAGTTTGTGCATCGGCCTCCTGATTGTAAAGACTTTTTCCGCACTCTCTATAGCAACTTTATTTTTCACAGGTTTTAAAATAACATAATTAGTTAATATGGAAAACTTGTGTCCAAAATGACAGGAATAAAATATTTAACGAATATATCCGAAAACCTTGCAAGCTACGCGAAACTTGTAGGCAAAAAGTATGCGTCTGAAATCATGCCTGTTAGATCCAGATTTAAAGGACTTAAATTAGCACCTTTGCCAAATGATACCGTTGTTTTAAAGCCCGAACCCAAGAAATATGCTTCACAAGCTGAAAAGTTAAAAGACTTATACAACAGTAAAGGATTTCCGTACCTTTTGCCGCACGAAGAATGGAGTGATAAAAAAATACATGATACAGTTAATATATTAGGTAACCACCTTGACAAATTGGTGGAAACAAAAAGGCTAAACAAAAAAACTTTGCAAAAAGCCATTGAAAAAATTGCCCCCGAAATTAAAGGTAAGATTATAATCAAGGACTTTAATGATTTAGAAAAAGATTTAACAGCACGTAAAGTGAGTCCTGAAATCATTAAAATGCATTTGAAATGTAATGCTTTTTCGTCATCCGGGATTAATACTACCACCTTATATTTCAAATTTGGACAATTAAATGAAGGCAATCTCGGGCAAACATTAATAAAAACTAGTATTGAACATGAATTAACTCATGCTCTAACATCAAAATTGCAAAACACATCAATGATGGATATTTACAAAAATAATTATTGTAAATGTTCTAATCAAACTACAATATTTAACAAAATATTTAGTACGTTTGAAAGAATTTATACTTCACCAATTCACTTAAGTCGAACAAAATTAACTCAAAAAGACATGTTAGAAACATATGGTTTTAAATCAATTAAAAGTTTGCACAATAATTTTGAAAAAGAACTTAATAAAATAATTGAAACGGCAAAATCCACAGGGGAACTTAATATCGGCACTGGTAAAAAAGGTTGGAAACAATTTTTTAATTATTTAAAAAATGCGGCAAAAGGTGAAGAAAATGCATTTCAAGCAAATAAAAGACTAAGAGAAATTTATAAAGATTTTGATTACCCAACAGAAGCGGAGCTTAAACCTTTATTTTATCATGAGATGGGAAATTTTTTCTCAAATAAAAGAATTCAAGTCAATAAGCGGATTGCGAGCTGAGGCTGAAGGGCAAAACCACGTTTTTGCCCAAAACGCCGTTAAACGCGAGCAACCAAGAAACAACCTTCTTAATTGAGACCACTGCATGTCTCTAATTCTTAACCCTTACAAGCAAGGGCAATTGCAGTAAAAATTTTGTCGGTTATAACTTCAATATAATCAACATCAACAAGGCCATTTATAACAACGTCAGCTGACATCATGGTTGGGCGAATGTAGTCTTGGGCTGTCACGTTGACATCTTTAAACTGTAAATCAGCCGCAATACCAGTTTTTCCTCTACTCGCAGCACGTTTATACCATCTGTCTTTTAATACATCCAGTGGGGTGAAAACGTAAATTTTCACGTCCATTATCTCTCTTAAGCCTTTATTTAAAACGTATAATCCTTCATTCAAAATAACTTTTGCTGGCTTTTTGATCTCTCCATTCGGAGAAGAAACACAAGTTACAAAATCGTATATTGGAGACAAAATTGTTTTTCCTTTTTTAAGATCGATTAAATGTTCTTTCATTAAATCCAAATTTATGACTCTCGGAGTGTCAAAACTGAAACCTTTTCTGAAAAGTGCCTCGTAACTTCCTGCCTCAATCAACTCTTTTGAAGTATCTTTAAAATAGTCATCACAGCGAATTACGGTATAAATACCTTCTTTTTTTTCTTTAATGCATGCTTTTACAGTATTATCAACAAATGTAGTTTTGCCGGACGCAGATTCACCAGCAATCCCAATCAGAAAAGATTTAGAATTTTCTTGCACAACTTGTCTTGCAAACTTCATGATAAAACTATCAGAAGTTTTTAAAAAAAGAGGTTGTTTTTCTTTTTTATCTTCTTCAATAATTTGCTTCAAAGAATCGACAATGATGGTTATCAATTCCATCTCTTGCCCTCTTGAATAAAAATTATAATCTGTTAATTGAAAATCTGTACCCACATGCCCGCCAAATACCTTAATCGATAATTCCTAATAACCATCTTAACCTAAATTGTTTTTTTTTTCCGCTTATGTGAAAAAAAATTAATAATTAATTTTCTAGACTCTCTGCTCGCTTCCTATTTACTTAATTTATTTATTTAATACAATAAAAGAATATAGGAATATTAATAAGGAGACAAACATGAAAAAATCAATTAGAGATTTAGGCGACATTAAAGGTAAAAGAGCACTTGTCAGAGTGGACGTGAATGTTCCTTTGGATGCAGATAAAAACGTAACGGATGATACAAGAATTCAGGCGATTATTCCAACCATAAGATTTTTACAAGAAAAAGGGGCTAAAATTATTCTTTTGGCTCACCTTGGAAGACCAAAGGGCGAAGTTAATCCTGAATTTTCTTTGGCTCCTGTCGCAAAGAAATTATCTGAAGTACTAGGGGAAAATGTTTTATTCGTATCAACACCAATAGGGCAAGGTGCTGAAAAAGACTTAGAAGTTTTACAAAACGGTCAAGTTGCTTTAATGGAAAACATTCGTTTTTACAAAGCTGAAGAAGCAAAAGATGACGATATGACATTTGCAAATGAACTTGCAAAACTTGGCGATTTTTACGTGAATGACGCTTTTGGCGCAGCTCACAGAAACCATACATCAACAGCAAAATTAGCTAAAGTCTTAAAACCAGCTGTTTCAGGGCTTTTGATGGAAAAAGAACTTAAATGCTTGGGTGACGCTTTAAACAATCCTGTAAGACCATTCACTGCAATTGTCGGCGGAGCTAAAGTTTCAACAAAAATAGGTGTTTTGGAAAACTTAATTGATAAAGTTGATAATATTATTATCGGTGGCGGAATGACTTATACATTTGTTAAAGCAAACGGCTTCAGCGTTGGTAATTCAATCTGTGAAGATGACCAAATCGACACAGCAAAAGCAATAGTTGCAAAAGCTGCAGCAAAAGGCGTTAATCTAGTGATGACGGATGACGTTTTGGTTGCTGATGCTTTCTCTCCGACGGCTAACGTAAAAGTAGTTGACGCAAACGCTATTCCTGACGGATGGGAAGGTGTTGACGCCGGCGAAAAAACAAGAGCAAAATTTGCCAAAGTAATTTTGGCTTCTAAAACAATCCTTTGGAATGGGCCTGTTGGAGCTTTTGAAATGGATGTTTTCACAGAAGGTACAAAAGCAGTTGCCTTAGCGGTTCAAGAAGCTACAAAAAACGGTGCCATTAGCGTTTTAGGTGGCGGAGACACGGTTGCTGCGGTTAAAAAATATAAACTGGACGAAGCATCGTTCACCCACATCTCAACAGGTGGCGGAGCAAGCTTAGAATTTATCGAAGGCAAAGTGCTTCCAGGCGTTGATGCACTAGATAATAAGTAGAAAAGTAGGTCGGGCATACTTGCCCGACATCACAAGGCAAAAAGTATGATTGAGTTATTAGCTCCTGCAAAAGATAAAAATTGTGCAATAGCTGCAATAAATTTCGGAGCTGATGCTATATATATTGGTGCGTCTCAATTTGGAGCGAGGAAAAACGTTCCAAATTCTATTGACGATATTAAAGAAATCGTAGAATATGCCCATAAATTCAACGTAAAAGTGTATGTGACAATAAACACGATTTTGACCGATGATGAAATTCTGAAAGCGAAAGAATTAATCGAAAATCTCAGTGCCATCGGAGTCGATGCGATAATCGTGCAGGACATGGGGTTGTTAGAACCCTCGCCCCTTGCGGGAGAGGGCAGGGTGAGGGGTATCCCAATTTTCGCCAGCACTCAATGCGATAACCGAACGCCTGAAAAAGTTAAGTTTCTTGAAAGTGTTGGATTTTCAAGAGTAATTTTGGCTCGTGAATTATCTATTGATCAAATAAAAGAAATCAAAAAACATACAAATGTAGAATTGGAAACCTTTATCCATGGGGCATTGTGCGTTTCTTACAGCGGACAATGCTATCTTAGCCAAATGATTGGCGGAAGAAGTGCAAACAGGGGCGAATGTGCTCAACCTTGCAGAAAAAAATATTCGCTGGTGGATGAAGACGGAAATTTCATGGCAAAAGACAAATATTTACTAAATTTAAAAGATTTCAACGCCTCAAAATATTTAAAAGAACTGGCCGAGGCAGGGGTGACTTCTTTTAAAATAGAAGGCAGATTGAAAGACGAAAATTACGTAAAAAACATAGTCGGCTACTACAGAAAATTGATTGACGAACTACAATTAGGCAAAACATCATCCGGCGAAATTATGTTTGATTTTGAACCAAAGTTAGAAAAAAGCTTTAACCGTGGATTCACAGATTATTTTATAAAAAAGCGAAACGAATGTTATTCATTTTTAAGCCCAAAGTCCATCGGCGAACACATCGGAAAAGTCACAAAAGTCGGCCAAGATTTTTTTGAATTATCTTTACCTTCGCCCCTCACACTTCACTCACAGGACGGGCTGTGTTTCTTCGTGAAGGAAGAACTGTCAGGCTGTCTCGTAAACAAGTGTGAAAGTAGGTCGGGCATTCCTGCCCGACAACAAAGGATTTATCCAAACAAAATGGATGGAATCAAAGTCGGAACAGAAATTTACAGAAACGTTGACAGCGAGTTTGAAAAAACATTAAAAAACTCCAAAACTTGCAGAAAAATTGAGGTAAATATTAATTTTGACTTAGGTAAGATTTATGCAACCGATAAAGACAATAATTCTGTTGAAATCGACTATAAATTTGAAGAACTTGCTCAAAATGAAGAAAAAATGATAGAAAATATTCAAAATCAGCTCAAAAAATCAGGTGAAAGTGACTTTCTAATAAAAAATGTGCAAATTTCGACCGATAAAATACCTTTTTTGCCTGTTTCAAAAATAAACGAACTCCGTCGAGAATTAATTAGAAACTTGGAGAAAGAAAGAGAAGTAAAAAGTAAAAAGCAAAAAGCAAAAAGTGATGAGCCTACCTTTTACCCTTTGCCTTTTGCCTTTTGCTCAGAAAAAATCGATTATCGAGCCAACATTTTAAACAAGTACGCAAAAGAATTCTATGAAAACCACGGATGCAAAGTTACAGAAATGGCTCTTGAAAGCGGAATTCGAAAATCTGATAAATGTGTGATGACGACAAAACATTGTTTGAGGTATGCTTTTAATATGTGTAATGCTGAAGATGCTAAAAAACAACTTTATTTAATAGATGAAAAAGGCAAAAAATATCCGCTGGAATTCGATTGCAAAAACTGCCAGATGGAAATATACTTTAAATAAAATTTAGTAGCAAAAGAGATGCGAGCGAAGTAAAAAACAATAAAATCGATGTTCGCAAGCAAAAATCAGCGAGTGCATAAATCCAGTAAGCGACAAAACAAAAAATAAAGTAAAATTAAAATAAATTAATAAGCGGAATTTAAAAAATTTCGTGTTGAGGTAAAAATGTCATATAGAGGAAAAAAATTATTACAAATAATGCAAAAAGCCAAAAATTACAATAATTTTGTGGTAAACCTTCTTCTAAAATCAATGGAGAATAAAAACAAAAAAATTCTTGATTTTGGAGCCGGATATGGTTATTTCGCCCAATTATTAAAGGGAAAAGGCGTTTGCAACATTCACTGTGTCGAAATCGACGAAGAATTAAACGAACACTGCAAAAATCTTGATTTTGTGGTGTTCGACGATTTAAACAAAATTGACGACAAATCTTTCGAATTCATATACACGTTAAACGTACTTGAACATATTGAAGACGACAAATCAGCCCTACTTATGTTAAAAAACAAACTTGGGAATAGCGGAAAAATTTTTATATATGTTCCTGCTTTTCAAGTTCTGTATTCTTCTTTTGACAAACAAATAGGGCACTTTAGAAGATATAAAAAAGATGATTTGGTTCCTTTTTTACAACAAAACGGTTTTGAGGTGACTCAGGCAAAATACGTCGACAGTGTTGGTTTTATTTTGGCTTTAATTTATAAGTTTTTGAACAAAAATGATGGGGAAATAAACCTATTAGGGCTAATTATTTTTGACAAAATTCTTTTTCCGGTAGGAAGAGTATTTGACAGGCTTACTTTTGGAAAATTATTCGGTAAAAACTTGATAGTAGAAGCAAAACTAAGCGAGTGAAAAGTGAGGAGTGACGGGTGAAGAGAATTTTTTTCACTTCAATTTTTTAACCCAACTGAACTTTCGATAAGGTTTTTTGCGATTTTTAGTGCCTCATTAAAAACAGCTTCGTTTTGGAGAAAATCCTCTCTTTCAATGTATTTTTTTACAATCTTTCTGGCATAAGAACCTATCGAAACCCCGTGAGCACTTATCTCGCAAAGTTTGGCAAGCTCTGTAGTTTTTGAATTAGTTCCGCCTGAAAGCAAAATATAAACAGGCAAATTCTCTTTCTGAATAATCTCAGCCATGGCAACCGCCTGCAAAGTGGTTTTAAAATTATCGTCACCGCCAGACATCGGAGCACCGTCCGCCTGAATTATCGTAGAATAAGGCTTTCTGTCCTTTATTAAATTTTTAATTCTTTTTAAAACAGCTTCGTTACCGAGTTTTGAGCGGTCAATGCAAACACTCAGCATCCCATCAAAATTTTTATTCAAATATTGCCATCCTTGATTTACATCCTCTTCGTCTTCACCGGAAGCATGTAGCTCGAGGCATTTGAGCTGTGAGTTTTGAGCTGTGAGCAGAAAATCGAGAATTTCATTTATCGGCCTGTTTTTTTGATAAATTTCAATCGCATCAAAGTCGCAAACTTTTAAGCATCTCAAGCATCCGATACATTTTTCTTCCTGAATTTTTAATTTGTCGTACAGAGGCGTATTTAAAGCCCCTTGTGGGCATATTTTCAGGCATTTTTTACATTCATTGCAATTAATTTCGTTAATTTTTGCTTTGTTTAAATGCGGTTCACCTTGTATCCCGACACTAACGCAAAAATAATAACCGCTTTGTTCATTTTTCGGCACGGATAAATCCAACCCATTTTGAGCTGCTTTCAAAACATTTTCGTTTGCTGACAAATCAAAAAAATGACATCCTGCCTTAGAATACAATGCAACAAGTTTTTCTACCTCTTCCAAATTCTCGTTGCCAGCTCCGCAAATTAATTTAAAGCATTTTTTTTCTTCTAAAAGTTTTTTTAAACCTTCAATTTTCATGTTTTACTAATTTACTATTCTAGCAATATACTGATAATACTCGTTATTTTTATATTTTTCTGTCTGTTTTTTAAGGTCTTCTTTGGTCAAAAATTTCATCAGATAGGCAACCTCCTCTAATCAAGCGATTTTGACCCCTTGGTTTTCTTCAATCGTCTGAACATACTGACTAGCCTGCAACAAAGACTGATGAGTTCCAGTATCAAGCCATGCAAAACCACGCCCAAGCTGTTCAACTTTCAAGTCACCCTTTTTTAAATACACATTATTCAAATCAGTAATTTCAAGCTCACCTCTTGGAGACGGTTTAAGATTTTTTGCATACTCAACAACACTATTATCGTAGAAATAAAGTCCGGTCACCGCATAATTTGATTTAGGGTTTGCAGGTTTTTCCTCAATCGAAAGAGCCTTCCCGTTTTTATCAAAATCCACCACACCAAATCGGTGAGGATCTTTTACCCTATAGCCAAAGACTGTCGCTCCGCCTTGTGTTTTAGTGCTTTTTACTACTCTCTCAAGAGTACTTGAAAAACCTTGTCCATAAAAAATATTATCGCCTAAAACAAGTGCTACGCTGTCTTTTCCGATAAAATCCTCACCCAAAATAAAAGCTTGGGCAAGACCCTCAGGATTCGGTTGTTCAACATAAGAAAATTTAACCCCGAACTGTTCCCCTGCACCTAAAAGTTTTTTGAAATTTGGCAAATCTTGCGGGGTAGAAATTATCAAGATTTCCCTGATTCCTGCCAACATCAACACTGAAATCGGGTGGTAAATCATTGGTTTATCGTAAATCGGCAACAATTGTTTTGAAACAACCATGGTTGTCGGATACAATCTTGTTCCAGCTCCGCCTGCTAATACTATTCCCTTCATATTGCCTTCTTTCTCAGTTGAGCGTGTAGCAAAACATGAGAAATGGCCTCACAACTACACTAAAAATTAATTATTTATAATAATATCATAAAATAATCTGCAATTAACAGATTTATTTTTTAATCTTCCCTGAGTGCTAAATAATCTTTTAATGCCACTTTCCAATTTCTGCAAACCCCTTGATTATCCATGGAGCTGTGCATCGGGCGTTTTGCCGGTCTAGGAAATTCGTCCGTCTTACAAGGAATTAAATTAACTTTCAAGTCCAATTGTTTGAAAATTTCTTTTGCAAACCCGCACCAGGAAGTTTCTCCGCTTCCGCAAATATGATAAATTCCGTAATCCGGTTCTTCCTCAATAAGCTCCACAATGGCATTTGAAAGTTCCACCGTCCAAGTCGGGCAACCTGTTTGGTCATCAACGACCTTCAATTCAGACTTTTCAGCCAATGCAATCATTGTTTCAACAAAATTTTTGCCATGGTGGCCATAAAGCCAGCTAGTTCTTGTAATATAATACTTTTTGCAATACTTTTTGACTGCTTCTTCACCTTGCAATTTGGTCAAACCATAGTTATTAATCGGATTTGCCTTGTCCGTTGGCACGTACGCTTCTTTTTTCTTCCCATCAAAAACGTAGTCCGTTGAGATGTAAATTAAAGTAATACCATTTTCACCGCAAACTTTGGCGATATTTTCCGTTCCTTTTACGTTTATTCGAGTTGCAGTAATTAAATCCGCCTCTGCCCCGTCAACATTTGTGTATGCAGCACAGTGAATCACATAATCAGGTTTTTTGGTAATTAAAGTTTCTTTTACCTGTTCAAAATTTGTAATGTCGAGAGTATCAACGTCAGTTTCTACAACTTCATACTCTTCATCTTCTAAAATAGGACATAAATCCTGCCCTAACATACCTTTTGCCCCGGTTATTAATATTTTCATTCTGCCTCTTTTATGTAATTTTTTAAACTAAACTGGCTTTTTTATCTTCGATTGATTTCATCCACTCTTGGTTATTCAAATACCAGTTAATAGTAAGTTTTATCCCTTCTTCAAATGTCAAAGAAGGTTCCCATCCAAGTTGAGTTTGGATTTTTTCGTTATCAATAGCGTATCTCTTATCATGGCCAAGTCGGTCTTCAACATATCGAATCGAACTTTCGTCTTTGCCCATAGCCTCTAAAATGATATTAGTGATTTCCATATTGGTTTTTTCATTGTGTCCGCCGATATTATAGACTTCTCCGACTTTGCCCTTATGTAACACAGTATCAATCGCTGAACAATGGTCATACACATACAGCCAATCACGTACATTCAGTCCATCGCCGTAAACAGGAACTTTCTCACCATTTAAAAGTTGGGAAATAAAGAACGGAATTAATTTTTCAGGATATTGATATGGTCCATAATTATTTGAACAACGAGTCGTCAAAACAGGCATTTTATAAGTTTCAAAATAAGCTCTCACCAACAAATCAGCACTTGCTTTTGAAGCTGAATAAGGAGAATTCGGCTGGATTGGAGTTGTTTCGTAGAAATACCCAGTTTTACCAAGCGTTCCGTAAACTTCATCGGTTGAAACCTGCAAATATCTTTCAACGCCAAGTTCTTTACTTGCTTGAAGCAGGTTCAAAGTTCCCTGAACATTCGTTTCTATAAAAATTTCAGGTCCTGTAATGCTTCTGTCCACGTGGCTTTCAGCTGCAAAGTTTACTACCATATTCACTTGAGAAATTAAATCTCTCACCAGTTTTTTATCGCAAATATTGCCATGCACGAATGTGTAATTAGGATTATTTTTAACATCATCCAAATTTTCTATATTGCCAGCATAAGTCAACGCATCAAGATTAATAACCTTATAATCAGGATATTTATTCAAGATGTGTCTGACAAAACAGTTTCCGATAAATCCTGCTCCACCTGTAACTAATAAGTTTTGGCTCATATTAATTCCTCTTTATTTAATTCTTGCAAAGTTGGTTGATTTTTATCTTTTTCGCTCAAAATAGGTTCGAAATCAATGCCCCAACTAACATTCACTGTTTCATCATTCCACAACAAACCTCTATCGTGCTGAGGGGAAAACTCTGTATCAGTTTTGTACAACAGTTCTGCCTCGTCAGATAAAACAACAAATCCGTGAGCAAATCCCTGTGGGATAAATAGCATATGCTTGTTTTCTTCTGAAAGTTCGACTTTAATCCACTTTCCAAAAGTTTTGGATTTTTTTCTTAAATCCACCACTACATCATATATTTTCCCCTTTGAACATCTTATTAATTTAGACTGAGACATAGGTAAAGCCTGATAATGAAGCCCTCTCAAAACACCTTTTTCAGATTTTGAATGGTTATCTTGAACAAACTCAACATCAATACCATTTTCAACAAATTCGGATTTTTTATAACTTTCCATAAAAAAACCTCGGTTATCCCCAAACACTTTGGGTTTAACCAAAATTACTCCTTCAATTTCCAGTTTTTCGAATTCGAATGACATTGTTTCTCCAAGTTAGTATTATAGCATTTAATTTATATTGACCACCACAAAAGCTATTGCCTTGGTTCTATCATGCGATAAACTGACCTGAAAAGTCAATTTATTATCACCATAATTTAACAATCGTATTTGAGGAAATTTGTTTTCACTATGATAAACCTCTATGTGATTGAGTGGCGGATGCTTCATATTCAAAGCACTCAAAGCTTTTATTACTGCCTCTTTTGCACAAAACCTTACCGCAAGATGTTTGGCTGGTAGTTTTTTTAAAAGACAGTATTCTTGTTCGCTTTTTGTGTAAATCCTGTCCAAGAAATTTTGCGATTTATTCTCAAACCGATTTATATCTTCTATATCAACTCCAATTGACAATTCACAAATCCTTTATTTCACATCCTTGCGAGACATTAAACTAATGGTTTAACTGAGATTCTCCATCGAGGCAATCTCCCAAAAATTAAACTCATATTTAAATTATATAAAAAACCCTATTGAAAGACAATAGGGTTTTAACATATGCTTTTATTTTTTATTTACTTAAACTATTAAGCCAAGTAGACGCAGCACTCTGAACTACGGGATATAAAGTGTTGTAAATAAGCGTATGTCCCACTTTGTTCGGGTGAATGTTATCAGTTGTATATATTGCAATTTGTCCTGTGGAAAATACAGTCGAAAAATCACAATAAGTACAATTTTTTGCAATTGCTACTGCACTCATTGCAGTTCTATAATTTGCAATATATGGTGTTCTTGTGGAATCGGTTGTTGTGCTTGGTGCACATAAAATTATTACAGCTTTTGAATTGTGTCTTCTAATAATATCAATAATAGTACACAAATTGCTTGAAAAGGTAGTTGTTCCGATGCCATCATTAACACAATCATTAATACCTATACCGATAGTTACTAAATCAGGTACCAACCTACTCCACCAAGACCCATCAATTAAAAGTTTTGTAGTAGTGCTTCCACCAATCCCCTTATTAATATATTTTATATTTCCATAACTCGACTTAATAGCATTTGCTATTTTTGTCGCATATAAGTCATCCCCCGTCGCTCCTGTTTCGTAATTCTGCCAAACTGTGCTGTCTCCAAGAGCCAAATATAATCCGCCTTTAAACATTTTCAGATACCTCCAAGCAATGATAAGTAACATATTGATTTCCACTTCCGCTTATTGGCTTACAACCAAATTCGATAAGTCCTGCACATTTACAGTAAATTTCCCCATCGAAATTAAAATAAACTGGTGTTCCAGCCTTACTAAAGCTACAGAAGTATAAAACGCCATCTATTGGAAGGGCTGCCCCGCTTGACAATCCGCTTTCATTACCAACTGTAATTCTAAAATAATGAACAGCATCAACATCACAGCTAGATATAATTGTTTTAGGATAAAGCACTTTGCCCATAGAAGGATAATGCCCTCCGCCCCAATTATAACCACCTGAATTAGTTACCGCCCGAGCTTCAACCATATTTGTAACCCAATGACCTTCTCTAGCCATTCTGTGCCAAAATGTTTCACTCACGGATACGACACTTTGACCTTCCGCT
>Ga0302285_10000248_pt1 | contig 31563 bp, 51 predicted proteins | sample III_Fen_E2_2_FD_200455 | JGI IMG/M metagenome (GOLD analysis project Ga0302285, IMG submission 200455) | Peat permafrost microbial communities from Stordalen Mire near Abisko, Sweden - III_Fen_E2_2 | ecosystem: Environmental > Terrestrial > Soil > Wetlands > Permafrost | place: Sweden: Abisko... | reverse complement strand
ATCCTACCATAATCCAAGAAGTTTTGAGTTTTTTTATCTAAAACCACAAAGGACTCATATGTTATAAACACAATTTGTCCATTAGGTCTAGGTAACATTTCCGAAGTCTTATAAAAATCTAAATTTAAGTTTTTTTTTATTTCTGATAAATCTAATTTATCCATTCTTTTCTAATTTTGTATGTTTAGTTTCCCAAACATCGTGTTTTTTATAGTGGTAGTCTAACTTTCCACTTTGTATCATTGCATCTAAATTATCTAAAAATAACTTAGTTTTCTCTCTTCCATGTTTCTTATGAAAATCAGAAATATCTTTTGATTTATAATTACTTGGAATCCAATAGAATAATGCCTTATACATTTTTCTAAGAGTGCTCATAGCCTTCATACCAGCTCTATCTGGATCATACCAAAAAACCACATGTGTAAATCTTTTTTGTAAAGCTTCTACTTGTTCTTTTTTTAAATATGAATTTTCAGATTGTGCTGAGATTGCATAAAATCCTAATCCTCTTAAAGTTAAAATATCTTTCATAGATTTAGTAACTATCACTAATTCTCCTTTTTTAGGTAATAAGTGAAGTCCCTGTAATTTAGAAGTATTTAATAAAAATCTGTATTTTATCTTAGATGGAAAATAAATCTTCCACAATTCTCTATTATCTTCATGCCCTAAAAAATATCCATAAATTGGACATTTATCAGTAGAAAAATAAGAGGGGATATTGTTAAGAAATACACTTTTTATAGAATAAACTCTTCCTTCTTTTAGTAACTCTTTTGTTACACCAAAACTATTCCACCATTCAAGTTCTTTTTCACTAAAATCTTTTACCTCAACTTTGATATCACAAGGTTCCTTATTATCAATAATTTCTCCTGTATAAACACACCTTGGATCACTTTTGGCAACATCTGGTATATCACATATTCTGAAATCATTAGCAATTATTTGTAAAGCTTTGTGATAAGTGCATTTATTTAAATACATTACCACATCGATAAAATTGAAATTAGTACCACTTCCAAAATCTTTATAACGTAAACCTGCCTTATCACTTCTATAGAAGCTACAAGTTTCTCTGTGATCTACTCTTAGAGTAGATTTAAATAATTTTTTGGTGACTGGAACTCCCAGATAAAAACTCATGTATTGTTCTTCTGGGTATTTCTTCAGTAAAAGTTCTTTGGTTATTTCTGGTTGTATTAAAAACATTTTTTTGATTTTTTGCACAAAATAGAACATTGTTTAATAAACAATCTTCACAATGATCATTTGGGTAGTACATTTTAAAATAAAGGGGGTTTCCCCCCTTTTATTATAAATCCGTTAAACTGTCCATTTTTAAATTACTGGGTGAACTTTTAGGAACATCCAGTCCTTCTAATTCAGCAACAGGTTGTCTAGGCATACTTGTTGGAGTTGCTTGAACAAAATTAGCAATTCTCTTCATCTCCTTATCGGTAAAACCTAAATTTGTACCAACATAAGTAGATGTTCTATAAACTACTTTTTCCTTATTAATTGCTAATGGGAAGCCAGGAAATTTAGCTGCACCATTCTTGTCTTTATCTAACTTGATTTGGATCTTAGCTCCTACGAAGTCTTTGGTAGAATCTACGAAAATGTTTCTCATATCTTCCCAACTCTTAATAGTTAAAACTTTAGTTCCATCTGTGATTTCTTTGTATAATACAGGATTAACTGCAGCAATAAGCTGTTTGAAATAGTCTTGAATTACCTCAGCGTTAGAAGGATTTTCTCCAAATTGGGAAGTAGTCCTTTTATAACCTTCTGGTTTTGGCTCAAAAATAGTATCTCTAAATTGTCCATGTTCGTTCTCGAACTTCACAACTATTACTTTAAATTCACCATTTTTATAATCTGCTTTTTCAACTCCTTTAAATTCAACATCATGAATCTTAAAGCCCTCTAATAGGGGTTTGCTTGTGCTTACATTTACACTGTTATCAATACTAAATCCGTTCATTCTTACTTAATTATAAATTTTCCTATATTCAACTCTAAATCATCCCCTATATTAGTAGAATGTTCTAAAGTCTCTAGTGTTACTGCAGGTACAGATCCTTTAACTAATGACTGTCCTATTAATTTTACGCTGCCGTCTCCCATGTCTTTTACATCGAATATTTCCCCGTGTTTTAATAAGCTATCTCGTTGATCTCCCCTAAATGACACTGTAGATGCCTTTGTGAGTTTATTACCATTTCCTTCTTCATTGAAGACTTTAGCCGGAGCTAAGAAAGGTACGATAAACTCTCCATCATCTTTATATCTAACCACTAATCTATCCCCTTCCTTAACTTTTAAAAGTTCAGTAAGTCTGGGAGTTAATAGTAATTTGTTTGTGTCGAGTGTTACTTGTAACGCCTCGTTTATCTCAATTTGTTTTTTATTCTTTGTAGGTGTTTTGACAGAATCACCAACAGTGACCGATACAACCTCTTGGTTGATCGGATCAAAGTCAATTATAATCTTCATTACTCTTTGATTAAAGATGGATAGATTCGTTCCCAATAGGAAATGAACTTGCCATCGATTTTCTCAGCTACAACAATTTCTTGTCCACTTAAATGCTCTGGTCTAGCACCACACATAAACTCATCTCCAGTTCCAAAATTGATTACTGTCTGATTCTCAGCATTTCTATATACATAGCCAATTGCATCAGAATTAGCCGAAGCTATTCTTTTACTCTTACCTACTAAATCTAAATCCTTTAAATTAAATTCAGCACCAGCTTTTTCTAACTGAGTGTCTTTTACGTGTCCTACTAAAATAACATTAGGACATACTGTTTCTACCCAACCAATTACTTTGAAAAAAGCTTGTCTAAGATACAGATATCCTGCACCGTTAGGTAGAGTTAAAATGTTAGTCCCTACATAGTTAGCGCCCATTGGCGTTTGCTGATACATTTGAACAGCAAGAGGAGCACAAATGTCTTCTAATGCAGTTACAGTATCTAATGCTACAAATTCATAGGGATTACCTGCTTTTTTGATTTCTCTACAGATTTCTAGAATATCCTCTGCAGTTTTAGCTTTAACCTTTAAGGCTTCTACATAATCACTACCTGATTCTAGATCTATAATTAAGCAATTAGGTAAAGTGCTTAATAGAGTTGTTTTTCCAACCTTTGGTAATCCAAAAAGAATTAAATTCTTTGGATTCTGGGTTGTTGCTTTAATTTTTTCAGTTGGCAAACTTACAGCCATAATATTTTTAATCGTATTAGTTAAACATATAGTAAATATAAATATTCACTTTACGTAAGAGCCATCTTTTTCTTTGTGTTTGCTCTAAATGTTTAACTTGGGGGAATTACTTCACCCGGCCAGGATATACCTGACTAAAGGAAGAATCCAGTTTTTTCTTCTGGTTGTGTACTTCCTAATTTTTTATCAATCCACATGGGATTGTTAAATATTGAATAATCAATATTAGAATCATCTCCATCACCAGTAAGTTCTGGTAATTCTTTGACTCTGTTAACTTTTCCATAAAAAGAGACAGGGACTACTTTTTCAGAGTCACCATATCTATTTTTCAATAAACATAGAAATCTTGCTTTATCACGAAGTTTTGTTATATCATAACCTCTGTGCTTCATCTGCTTTTCTTTAAAAGGATTGTATATTCCAATCACGATCTCTGCATCTTCACTTGGAGCTCCACTATCCTTAATATCCTCAAGGGTGGGTTCTAATAAATTTGCATTTCTTCTATCCATAGAAGTTTGATCTCTATTTACTTGCATCAACACTAAAATAGCATATTTGCATTTATTTCTAAACCATAGTAAATAGGATGAAGCTAAATCAATCTCTTCTTTTTTACTTCTTCCTTTTGATCTTCTCATTAATCCAATATGGTCCATTATGACCAGACGAATTTGTTCAGGATTATTAGGAGTATAAAATTCAGAATTTCCCCTTTCTTCAAAGGTACCTTCAGATTCTGCATAAGTTTTTAAGAAAGCCCATAGGCTTTCACAATGCAAAGTTTTATCAAAAATCACTAAATGAGATTCGATTAACTCTAACCACTCCAGTGCTTTTAAAATATATGCATAATTATCATCTGATAAAGATTCTTTCTTTGAGAATATTTCCTTGTAACCTAACTGTATTCCATATGTTTCCATCATGAAAATACTCGCGAGTTTAGCAAGAAGCATCTCTCCAGTCATCTCTAAACTGAAATAAATTATTTTAAAATCTTTTCCTTCTTTCAACATGGCCATTAATGGCCGATAAATATAACAATATAAGGCTATTGAAGTTTTTCCACTTCCGGTTTTACCAAAAAGAACTGTATACATCTCTGGAGTTACACCATAAATATACTCTTCTAATCTAGGCATTCCCATAGAAATACCTATATTTTTACCTTCTCTTCCTCTATCTATCTGATTCTTAAGCTTACTTCTATAATTACTCATACTAATTCTGAGGAATCAAAAGTTGCTTGAAAGTTAGCTTTTACCTCTCCAGATTTAATTTTTGAAAGGTCTATCCATTTCCGTGAAATCACGAATTCGGCTAAACCAAATTGAATTAAATTGTTTTCTGTTGCCCACTTAACTAATTCTATTATTTCATTATGCTTATCTATTTTAAAGCGAATTGCTTTAGCATACATGAAAGAAAAATCCTCTAAACTTCTAAAATGTTTAGCAATATTTTTCATTGGAAATGATTTATTTCCTGAAGTAATAAAACATGGATATGTAGTCAATAGTTCAAATCCCATATCTCCAGCAGTTTTAAAATATTTCTCACTAAATAGTTTTGAAAGTTTTATCTTGCTAGGATCAAAGGATACACCTGGACCAGGTATTTTAAAAGATTCATCAATAATTCCTTTTTCGAGTAGAGACTCTAATGTTTGTTTCGGAATATTGTCTTTTTTTGCTTGTGTAAAATATCTGAATAAACTATCTGTATCACCTTCTTCACAGAGGTACAGTAACTGAATAAAAAACCACTCTTCAGCAGAAATTTGTAATGCTACCATTACATCTAGTTCTTTATTTAACTCAAGCTTTAATTTGTTCATACTATTTGATGTGCTCCTTCTGGTGTTTTTACAATACACCACTCATATTGATCAATATATCTCTTCACAATATCTGTAAATTCCATACCTTCATCTTCTGTGTTAAACACAATGATGTATTCTATAACATCATCTTTGAATTTATAATTAGCAACTCCTATCTGTACCACTTGATCACCGATCATGATGGTACCACATTTGTAGCAAATAAACTCAGTATCTTCTTTTTTAACCCTTAACGGATTCTTGCAATTAGGACATTCTATAACCATTATTTTTTTTGTAATCGGTCTATTTGTGCTGCAATCAAAGCTGCAGCTACTGTCAATCTCTGTACTTCTGTTTTTTGGAGAATTTTATCTCTAAATTTCTCCAACCAATAAAAAGGCCATTCAAATTGATCTGGATTAATACAAAATAATGCAGCTTTTATAAGTTCATTTTGAGAATAATCTCTATCATTTTGCTCATCAAACCCGTGTTTTTCGATTTGTTCTCGTCTTTCTTGCGTAATTAATTCTATTCCTGTTGGCATTATTTTTTGTTGTAAGAGTATAAAGTTAGTAAAAATCTTTGATTTCTCAAAATCTAAACAGATATTTATTCTCTTTGTGTTCTTTTTGTTCAATATCTCCATTGGTCAAAACAATTGCGAGTTGTTCTTCATCAATGGTAATAATACTTGCATCTTCTTTAGAGGCTTTTCTGAACCATTCTTCTTCTACAGTTCCTCGTAATACCAAATGAAAAATCTCGGAGGTTTTCTCTCCCTCGAGCCGTATAGCTCTGCCTTTTCTCTGATAATTACTAGTCCATGAGGAAGTTCCTCCTAACACTATTGCTAAATTAACTCCTTTGATGTCTGCTCCTAATTCTATAGTTCTTATGCTATTTAGGACTCCCGATTCTACATCATTAAAAGCTTCTTCAATTAACTTTCTCTTTTTAGGAGTTAATTTGGAATGAATTGTTGATCCAATTCCAATACTTTCTGCCATTTCTATACTTTGTGAAAAAGTTATAGCTTTAGCATTTGGTCTAAAAGTTAGAATTTGTTTAGCTATTATAGCTTTAAATGCATGATTATAAATAAATTTCTTTCTACCTTGTAAAGCTCTATTAAAGCCAAAAGTATGAATATCAACGTCTTTATAATCTAGATTATTTACTTTTGCGTATCTTCTACGGTTTATAACATTGCCTAACATAGACATAGCTAGGTCAAAATCATAATTAAAATAAGAGAAGTGAGCTATAAACTCAGTATTCATTTTCTGGTATTCTGTGAGATCCACATCTAAAAGAACTTTATACTCTCTGAATGGAGCTAGCCATTTATTAAGTATGCATTCTTTTAAAGTAACTTCCGCACAGACTGGTGCATATTTTTTAATCAAAGTTTCCTTCCCATCCAATCTCTCGATTGTAGCAGTAAGTCCCATGATTATTTTATAATCCGTTTTTCTAAATACTTTACTAAAAGTATCTCCAGCCATAGAATGAATTTCATCAATTATTAGAAAATCAACTATGTGATCTCCTACAATAACTGAGTTTATAACCCAAACTTCAATATTGTTTAATTCCCAGGCTTTTAGCAATTCCATCCATTGATTTTTAAGATATAATGTAGGTACTACTACCATTACTATACCCTCAGGATTATTTTTAAGGAACCATTTAATTGCACGCAATCCAATTCTAGTTTTACCAAAACCAGTTGCCCCAATTACAGTTCCTCTACATCCTCCTTTAACCCATGACATTAGAACGTCTGTTTGTCTTTCGTCTCTAGTCATTAATGCTTCCAGAATGTATTAATAGCAGCATCAGCCTTTAAAGGAATAATTTTACAAAAAGGAGTTCCTCCTTTTACCATACATTTCTCTAAGATATTCTTCCACTTTTCTGCTTCACTTTCTGGGACTTCCATTAGAATTTCATCATAGATAAAATTTACTATTTTCACCACATTAAATAAGTCTTGTTTCATAATTTCATTAAACAGCAGTACCAAAGCATATTTGCTAATAGAAGATGCTGTCCCTTGAATACGGTAATTCTGGGCTTTTCTCTGTATTTCACCTTTTGTCTTGAAATATTCTTTAACACGCGCTCTTAAGACTAAATCATTCGTATTTTCTCTATAAATCTTCCAGAAATTATTTTCCCTGGTTTCAGAGTCAATTTCTTTAAATTCTTCAAAATGTGGTATAAAATATTTATGACGAGTTACATCATTAAATTCAATATAACCATCTCTTACAGCATTCTGATATACCTTTTTAAAATAAGCAGGTAAATCTGGGAAAGCCTTAAAGTAAGCATTATATACAAATTCTCCTTGTGCTTCTGAAATATCACATCCTCTTGCGATTGTTGTGCCATTTCCACCATAAGCAATTGCGACATTTTTTCTTACATTTATCCATTCATGTAAGGTTAGACTATATCATCATCTTAGATTTCTCTAAGAGCCGGACGCTTTTTCACTATATCACTACATATAGTTACTTCCTGTTATTAAGCCAATGTATAGCTCAGGTAGTCGTTGCACCTTCACAGAGTTTACTCTGTGCTTGGCTCAGGATTAGCATTACAGCCTTCCCTGAGTTCATCCGATTTTCTAATGAAATCACTCTCATTAGGGGCCCGCATTATAAAATAATGTCCCTTGTACAAGGTTTATTTTTTAAAGGCAACCCAGCCTTTTTTGCTAACTGTCTCTTATCAGCATGTTGTTTTTTGATCTCATCAGAAGTCAATCCAGAAAGTTCATCATACATCTTACTAGCAACAAAACAATGCTGATCACCAAATCCAGTCTTAAAGAACTCAATCATACCTCTATCTTGTGAAAGATTAGCAAGTACTACTGTTTCTTGTCCACTGTAATCACAATCTATCATCACATTACCAGGTTCAGATATAAAACAACTTCTTGTCTCAGGATCTGAAGGTAAATTACACATATTTGGGAGATCTCTCTTACTATCTCCAGAGGAGATTCTAGAAGTATCCATTAATTGAGTAAAGTTAGTATGAATTCTGCCAGTAGCAGGTTCAATATACTTTAACCAATTTTCACCATATGTTCCACATTCCTTCTGAAGTTCCTTGTACTTAATATAAGGAGTAATTATAGGAAATTCTTTCTTTTGTTTCTCAATCATCTTAGCATCCACTGATTCCCGTTCTTCTCCTTTTTTATATTCTGTGGTTTTTATACCCAGTTGATTAAAAAAAGGAAGTACTTGTTTAGATGAATTCCAATTCATGATGCATTTTCTCTCTGTAGAGAATAGATCCAATTGACTATCAAAATATTGATGATAATTGTTATCCCATAGATATTGGTTTAGCCCTTCTTCGGCAAGTCCGAGGTCCTGTTTGTTTTTCTCAAACTTAGCCATCCACTTTTCAGTATCCAATTTGATTCCACAATGCTCTATATATGCAAGAACTTTAACAAAATTATTTTCCAGGTTTAAAGCAGTTACTAAATCAAGTTCATTGATTTTTTCTATTTGTAGTTCCATGATTGGAATGATGTGTTCGACATCAGCCAATGCATAGTTAACAGTAGATTCTGTTAGTCCTTTATAAATAATTTCTCCTCTTACACTTTTATCCAGGGTCACCCCTAAATAATTAAACGCCAAATCTTTCAAAGTTCTGCCATTATACTTTAAACCATTGGTTAGAAGTATTTCTGCAATATAAGTATCATATATTTTTCTAGGAATTATTCCATGATAATACATAAATCTTATATCAAATTTTAGATTTTGACCTACGATTAAAATATCCGATTCTAGTAAAGGTTTTATAACTTGTACACTTACACTTTCATGATCAAAAAGAACTTGAAAATCTTTTGTGCCAAATTGACTAGATAGAATAGCATCTTTATAACAATTTAAACCTCGAGTTTCAGTATCAAAGCCTAATATTTGTTGTTTTAGTAGCATTTCTAAAGCCTCTTCTACCGAAATAAGCTTTGCCACTTCCCAATCAAATAATCTAGGATTATTAGAAACTATATATTTCATCTTAGTATAAATTCTTTACTAATAGCTACCTTCTGCAGTTCTATTTCTTTTTTTTCCCAGAAATCAATATGTTTTTTCACATCATCACTTAATGTGTATAATATTCTTTTTCTCAAGATATTTAACTGATCCGTAGTTAATTCACTATACTTTCTGCTTTTTAAAGTAATTAATGCTCTAAATTGAGTATAGTTTAATCCGGTTGGAGTAAGTATTAAATTTACAGTTGGAGATAGATTTAACCTCTCTCTTATCACTGATTTTTTATCCTTCTCTGCACCTGCCTCATCCAATTCGGTGAGGTCTTTGTTCTCTTCTTTTGTAAACCAAATTCCTTGCTTCAATATAAAAGAAAGGGTAATGTGTCGTCTATCAAATTTACCAAGCTTATCGAGACATCCCTCAATTATAAGTTCTATTGGTAAACTTCTGTGTTCCCTGGCTACGCTTAGTAAGTCAGAGAGTAATAGAAATTTTACATCAGTTGGAGTAATATTATTGCTCTTTATGCTACCTCTTATAGCATCTAAGATTGCAGTTCTGCTACTGCCTATTGATTCTGAGTATCTCAGAAATAATTCAACACCACACCGAAGTTGTTGTTGTTGAATCTCTTTAAAAAGAGAAATTCTACCTAAATTGCTTCTATCCTGAGATAAAAGCATAGACTGTATATGATTGTGAAACTGTTGAAGTTCTTCTTTTGTACAATCTACTAGTCTTACTTCTTCTTGAGTAAAACTATCTCCTACTCTTACTTTTGGAAATTTCCAAACGAAAGAATTAATATCATTTTCTTTTTCTTTTAAAGCTGTTTTTAGCTTTTCATTTAAATCACCCATCTACTTGTTTTTTAATTATTTATATCTTTCCGATACATGTAGATTTTATGTGGCTTAGACTCCTTTAAGGAGCTTTAATTCTTTACTTTACATACAGTTCCTTAGAAATAACGGAACCGTCTTTTATTACATGTGTTTGCGGAATAAAGGAAAGGTAATAATTTGCTGAATATTGATAAGGAACTATTTCACCAGTATCTTTATTTGTCCAAGTTTCCTTGAAAGCTCTTACAAATTTATAAGTTAAGAATCCTTCTTGTCCTACATCAACTTCATCATCTATCCAATTTGGACATTTGGTGACAGTTATATATTCATTGGTTTCTAAGTTCTTAAAAATATATACAGTGTAATTACCTGCCCTTTTCGCCATAAGCTGGACGCTTATAGTTATTCCATGCTGTTCCATTTAAATCAATCCTTTTTCTATTAGCATTTTTCTAATCACATCCCAATCTGCATATGGTCTTGAACTTAATTCAGGATCATATACTAAAGGACATCCTAGTGCATCATCACCAATATAGAGATTTGCATAGCATTTATTAGAAGAAGTCCATCTTTCTTGTCCTGGATCTTTTTGTGCTGCATAAAGGGAAATTCCATTTTCAGCAAACCAATTTATAGCATCTGCTAAGTGATTACCACTTCGCATAGTATAAAGTATAATTAGGTGTCCCCTATTTACTAAATCTATTAGTATAGGTACTGCTCCTATATCTTTTCCTATTTTGGGATACTCATGTGTCACACAAGTACCATCAAAATCCAAGCCCACTTTAATAGGGCCTACTATCTTTTCCATATAGATCTCTTCATTTACTAAATCCCGTTTTACTCTGAGTAGTTTTGAATCGACTACTAGAGATAAATTTTCCCATATCTTTAAGTTCACCTATTGAATCTTCAATAGACTTACCAAAGATAAATACACTTTTTATAAACTCACCTAAGTGAGCTAGACTCAAACCTTCTGTTTTTGAAACAACATCGTCTAAATCAACTTTGTCTAAATCAGTAGATTTGATTTTCTTTTCCAGATAGAACTTTCTAGTTTCTGCATTAGGTAAATCTATAAGATACCTTTTATCAAAACGAGATGGCCTATTTAGAATTCTCTCTTCTAATTTTTCAGGATAGTTAGTACAAGCCAAGTATACCACATTGTGGCTCTGGTATATACCATCTAAAATGTTTAAAAGAAGAGTTTCATTATCTTTATATGCTAATAATCCATCAATATCCTCAATCAATGTTAGAATAGGAGTAGTAGGTTCAATATGTCTAAAGGCTTTGCCAATAGCGTTAACATACCTAACTAAATCATCCCCATTTTTAATACTAATTACAACTCCTTGTTTTTTAATAATAGCCTCGGATAATAGTGCTACTAAACTACTTTTTCCACTTCCAGGAGGTCCATATAATAGAATGCCTCTTTTATAAGCATATTTGTAATTCTTGAATTTTATTTCATTATCCCAGAAATATTTCATATCATTTAAAATGGTATTAAATACAGGATCTGGTAATACAAATAATTCATCAAGATTTATTTTTTGCTTTAAAAAGACAGGCCATCCATTCTGATGGTCCCATTCTATATTATACATTCCTGGCTGTACAAATTTTGTAATTTTTACAGTATCTGAGGGAATATATTCACCTGGACGTATTTCAATCCATTCCTTATAGAAAGGTTTTACCTCTTCTTCAGCAGGCTCATCTCCAAATAATGGAGTCTTTATTGGAGGGGCCTCTATGTAATCAAACTTAATTTCTGCTGTAGGCTTTTTTGAAGCTCTCTTAGTTACGTTTGTAATTTCATCCATTATTTTTTACCTTTTAGATATTCTAGAGTTTCCTCTAACTGAGCTATATGGGTCTCATCAAGAATCATTTCATCCCAATTTCCATACTTACTTTTATAACCACACACATATTTTAATCCTACCCATATTCTTTGAAATACATTACGATAGTTTACTAAATGGATTTGTACTACTACAAGTCCTTTATTCAAACTAACTACAATCTGGTGTTCCAGACTGCAACAACTCATCAATACTAAGTTTTTCTTCGTTTTCATTTTTAAAAGTTTTAATGATGTGTTCTAAAGAAACAGGTGTGAAGCCATTTGCATCAACTCCAACATCATACCAATTATCATATGAATGATAAGGAATGAGTCTATGTAGATGTCCACACAAATATTTTTGTTTATTAAAATGATTAGCAGAGGCTTCTGCTGGATCATGTACTAAAATAAAATCATAACCATCTCCTATTAAATGCAGTCTTTCACATACAGTTTGAAAACATTCGGTAGGAATATTCTTCGTTCTATCATGATTACCTTTTATTAATATTTTTATTCCATTTAATTGGTCAAAGATTTCTTTTATTTTAGCTTTATTATAAGACATGGAGATGTCTCCTATAATATATACTAAATCATCTGGACCTACTACTGAATTCCAATTATCAATTAAAGTACGATTCATTTCTTCTACATAGTAAAATGGCCTGTTACAGTATTTTATAATGTTTAGATGACCAAAATGTTGGTCCGATGTAAAAAATATTTTCATCTCATTATAAACATTTGTCTTGCTAAAAAAACATTACTTCTAGAGTGTACTTTTGGGTATACTCCCTCAAATAAACACTTTATTATTATTTTTTTATCAATAGTTGCTTTTGAAAAACAAGTTAAGTAATCCTCAGCTTCTTCATATGTCGGTAAGAAGTGAAATCCTGAGGTGTAAGTAGATCCTCTGGGGCCATCACTAACTATTTCTTTAGTGGCAGTTATCCACTGGTTTCTGCACATTTTTCTAGATTTATTTATACCATGAAATAATGTAAGCAAAGTACCATCTGTATGTAAATCAAATATTTTATATCCTATCATTTTCTTCCAAAATCAGCTGGGATTTCTGTCCCGATTAGACCATTGTTCCAGTGGATAATTTTATTAGTATCCACTTGCATAGCTTCTATTATAATGTCTTCCAACATTTTACGAGTTTCTAAAGAAATTAATTCTGACTTCATATTATAATGACCTTTGCTTAATGCTGATATAGCAGTTTTAGAATCAGTATAAATGTTACAGTTTAATTTATTCTTTGCTCTATAAATAGCGGCATAAGCCAAACCCATTACCTCTCCGGTATTGTTAGTACCATCTTTATAAGTAGGAGACCTATAAATCACCTCATGTGTATCACTCCAAACCATTTGAAACTCCCAGAAGTTTTCTTTGATAGAACTGGAGGCATCCACAGTAATATGGTGACCAACAGGGTACACATCTAAGACATAAGGTTTATAGTTTAAATATAGTTTAGCGTCTTCTTCTGTGGAAAATGACTTGAAATCAGCACCTTTGCAGCCTTTTACAGCCTTGGAACACTCATCCCAGGAAGTATAAACTTTAGGTCCATCGTGTCCTATTCTTACTGCATAATACTTCATTTAATACTTCTCGTAAGAAAATTCATTTCCAATGATTTCTCTTATAACAGCAGAAGGAATACAATCCATATCTTCAACTTCAGCAGTATCAGGAAATAAAGCATAAGTATCATCAGATAAAAGTCCAACAGTATTGGAATCAATTCTCACCAATTTATGAACCTGGCTATGACTTCCATCTTCAAAAGGACCTTCAATGGTGAAATCATCTCCCAATTCATACTCGCCTTCTAAAGCACCTTGATCATCAAGAAAACTTTTTAGATCTTCTTCATTGATCATATCCACATCTATAACCCAACTATCTGGGACTTCAATTATTAAACTTTGTGTCATTTTTTAAAAATTTTACCACACCTTTGACAGGTGTATTCATTAAACATGTCTGGGACTTTCTTAACATCGTCCTTTACAGTATGAATGTCATAGTACCAATAACTCCACCAACAAACAAACCAGTTTCTCATAAGGTTAATCTCATTGATGATTGTAAGTCTTTAATGTCCTTGTAATAACCACTCATTCCGAACTGACCATCAATTCGAAATTCTATGTTAGTGCCAAGTTCATTTTCTAAGTCATCTAACTTTAATTCCAAAATGAAAGGCACACCTTGTGGTGCACCTAACATATTGTGTTGTTGATAACTTTTAATCAGGATATTTTCAGATTTTTCTGAAAATCCTAAAGCTAGTAAGTCTTCTTTAAAAGCCATGAATTAGTCTTTTAATTTGAATTTTGCATTTTTTTTGAAAGATTAGAATACGATAATCTAAGACTCTCTTTACATAAGACTTAAGTTTTCGCTTAACTAATTCTCCGACTTTTACGTCTAGATAGGATTTAGTATTCGTTACTATCAATCTGTCTTTATATAAAGTGAATTCAATAGCACCATCCTTTATCTTGGTCATATCACCATTATCACTAATTTCAATAGAAGAACTGTTTCTTATGTGCAATTTTACAAATGCCAATAATTCATTCTCTTCTTCTGTCCATTCAGGATCTATTGATTTAGAAGCACGATATCTTAACATCGTGTATTTCAAAAATAATCTTATTCTAGTTTTCATTTTTTCTATTAAATTAAAAAAGGAGGTATTACCCTCCTTTTATGCTAACTCTTTAATTCTATTATCCAAGATAATCATATCCTGAGTAAATTCAAATTGATCTAAAGCCGTAGTTTGTTTGTTTTCTTCTTCTCGCTGTTCGATCACTAAAGGTTGTATTGCATTAAAAGATATAAAATCTCCCTTCTCCATACAAACCCTACAAATGTTCAAGATCTTCTCAGTTGTTTCAATTTCTCTTTGTAATGCAGCTTCATGTAAACTCTTCAATTGTGCAATTGGAGTTTCACCTTCGATTTTTAAATCCTGTTCCTCTAAAGCTGGTATTGTAAAATCATAATTAGATTCAACTAAGTGACTGTATACCAATTCAGAATGAACTAATTCTCCATCTGCTGCTGTTTTAAAATATATTGAATTTCCTGTTAATCCTCGTACATCGCACCAAGTGGACGCATTAAGATACAATAAATTGTTTTGCTTCTCATGTGCTACCTGCTTGATAAACAAATCTGCTACTTCCTCAGATAAATAAGTGACTTTTCTTCGTTCTGTTATTTCTCCCATATTATAAATTTTTGTAAAGTTACTCACAAAAATAATAATATCAAAGAGATTTAAGAGAAGAAAGGAAAAACTTTTCCGTGGTAATACACAACCTTTACTTCTTCTGCCATATCATCAAAGAAAGTATGAAGATAACCAAGAATTTCATCCTGGTATAACTTAACAGAATAAGTAGTTTTAAAGTCCGGGACTTTTTTCAGGTTCTTCAAATGTACAGTAAGACCATGTTTGCATGTCCTAAGTGTTCTTGAAGGGGCTGATGCACGATACCCTTTAATCTTGGGGAACATCTCCAATTCTGCTTTTTCCTGTGGTGTTTTTTTATGCCACTCGGGGTTCTGTACGAATAAAGGAAGGCGTAAACCTTCACGTACCATCAAGGCATCATCCTTGGTATTAACTGGTGAAATCTCTGATTTTTTCTTCTCAGAGACTTTTTTAATTTCTGCGCTCATTACTAAGTGTCTTTAGGTGTTGTTAAAACAATAAATCGATGTTTATAGGTTCTCCATCTTCGCACATTTTTATAGCTGTCTTAACGATAGTTACAACATCTGCACGTGAATACCTTTGTGGGACTGGGACATGAATTGCCACTGTTTGATCTACTAATCTCCTTATAGGTTTCCCTTCAGAATCCACTTCTATTTCAAAATGGTCTCCTGCTTTAAAAGTACCTAAAGTTAAAGAATTAGAAACTGTGCTTCTAAAATCTTCTGGAGATAAGATAACTTTATCAGCTTCATCTACCCCATACAGTTTATGCCCGTCTACTACAACAAGCATTAATTTTTTTCTCATATATTTATTTTTTATTTGTCAAGTAAACGCTAGTAGGATTAACAATAATAATACCAGCATTACAACAATGAATTACACTATTTTCTGACACTTCACTACACTGAAATTCATCCAATATAGACATGTCCAAACTTCTCATTAAGACAAGTTTATCATCTTGGGGGACAACAATAATATCGTTGTTTAAAGTGTCATAGTATCTCAAACCTAAGAAATTACAATCAAAAAATTCAACTTGTAAGTTTTTAATAGAGAATACTTTATATATAATCTTGTCACTTTCAAGATATTCTACAATACCTGTTTGACCTGATTGTACTAAATTCTTTATTCTTTTCTGTAAGACTACTGAATTTAATGTGCCTTTCTCGTAAAATATTACAGATGAATCTGCTACTCTTTGAAAAAGACCATCAATATTGGTAAATCCCCCACCATATACATTATGTGATTGCATAGCAACTTGATGATTAAATATACTATTTAAAGTAAAATGAAATCTCATGTTATCTGTAACAATTATTAAAGTATCTCCAAATTGTCTTGATTTAAGCTTACCTAAATGAGAAAATTCTTTAACCATATAATGTGTTTTATAATCACCATCTGCATAATAAAGAACTAAGTCTCTTAACAGTAAGAAATTATCATTAGAGGAAAAGAATATAAGATCCTTAGATTCTGCTCTAAAAGAATGCATCACTCTGTAATTACCCTTTATAGAACAATCATAAATAATAGTAACTCCATTGTTTGTTATGGCTAATCTAGTTTTACTACTCGCACTTTTTGTTATTAAACCTCTAGTTATCTCTTTCATAATCAATTGATCAGTTTTAACGATGATCTGTGGGTTTACTAGTATGTTGTGTTGTTGTGTTGTTAGTATATTAAGTTGAATAATGAATCTATTCCCCTTAACAAACAGCTCCATGAACTGATCAAAGAGTGCAATGTTAGTAATGGGTTGATAACATTTTGGAATAATAACATCCTTATCATTCATTACAGTGAGTTTTTTAATCATTCTCTCTGCAATACTTAGCACCTTTTTGTTCACTCCTTTAAAAGGGTGGATATAAGTGAGTAAATTAAAAATAATTAATCCTATAGAAAAATAGTCAGCTTTAATACTAACAGTTCCACTATAAAGATAATCTCTAATTTCATCAAATAATAAACCAGAGTGTTTACAGTTTGGTGTTTCATATGAGTCCACATCTATTAAATAAACAGAGCCAGATTCATTTACAAGTATATTATAAGGATTATAATCTCCAATGATTATGTTCTTACTATGTGCAAATTTCATTGCATCTATGAGCTTCTCAGCTATGTTTAACTTGACTTTGTCAGAGATATTTTCTCTGATACAAAAAGTTTTATTAAAAAGTGAGAGAATTGGATAGTGATCAGATGGTACTTTATTCATGGTAAATCCTAAGATTTTACCCTTAGAGTCATAAACAAGTTTTTCTGGCTTAACAAAGATGTTGCTCTTTAATTCAGCCAAATCATTGAACTTAATTTCAGTAATGGTCTTTATACCAGGTAGGTATAGCTTCACTACTTCAATTCCATTATCAATAATCATACCTTCTCCACCTCTTGCAATCTCTTTTGAAGTATCGAGATCTACAATTAAAACTTTTTGTTTATTATAGAGTTTCATTGAGATAAACTATTTTATCAAGAGCATCTTCTCTATTTTTCTTATTAAGAAAAATATATTGCTGATTATCATTATTCCAACCATCCCAGATTTTATCTGAGTCTTTGTAGATAATAATAGTAGGTAAATCCGGAGTACTTTTAATAAGTTCATCAATGACATTTTCAATATCATTAGTTAAAGATCTTCCTGCATCTAGATCTTCTAAACACAGTATACGATGTCCTTTATGTACTACTATTTCTGAGGTGTATTTACATTTTACCATTTTCTTTTTATTAAATTTTTTTTGGTTCTCCCATCAACACATCAAGTTCAGGGGGATTAGACGGAGTGTCTTTTATTTCATCCTTAAATATGAAATCTATAGCCTCTTCTAAACTATATTTAGAAGGAATTTCCCAATTCCAACGTCTATTTACCATATGATAAAAGTTCCAAGAACTATAATATTTAGTAAATATACATTTAGGAGGTTCAATGTTACTTCTTTTACAATCTTTGTTTATTTGAATAAGAAACTGTGTTTCAATTTCTTCTTCTTCTGTAACAGCTATATATTCACCATCTTTAAATATTAGATAATATTCATAGTCAGTTTTCATAATATAAATCTTACTATAGACAAATCATCATAGTTAGAATATCCTTCTTTTAAAAGCATATTATATTTTCTAGCTAACATAGCTTCACTTTTTATTAGAGTTTCCTCATAAAGTAAAGATTCTATTACTCTTGAACTAACATCTTTCTTTTCTTTGTCCGTGAAGGAATAAATTCCATCTGAACAAATTGAAAAAGTCTTTTGCATTTCAAAAGTATACTCTTTAGTAGATAAAAGAGCTTCCTCAATACTATTTAAATGGTAAGCTAAATAATCAGGAGCATTACCAGGACTTTCAATTTTAGTTTCTTCAGCGCTTTTTCCATCACTTATATAGAAACATCCATCTCCTGAGACTAATACAAAGACTCGCCCATCTCGTATAACTGTTAAAATCACTGTAGAAAGCAATTCTAAAGGATCTAGATATAAAGAGGTTTTTACTTCATTTAAGGAATGATATAAACTTTTAAAAATGCTTCTACCAATTCCTTCTAAAGACCACTCCTTATATATAGGAAAAAGATTATTACAGTAAGCATTTAAAATTTTATTGTATAGTGTTGAGACAAAATGACTTTTAATTCCAGTACTACATCCATCAAAGACGGCTCCAATATAAGTGTTGCCATCATTAAAAGTGAACAGATCATCTTCGCAATTTACGTGATGATCTGCTCCTCTTTTAAGTAAGGTTCTAACTTCCATTAGAAGCTGGTAGTAATGGGATTAGCACCAGATGAAGATTTAGAAATTGAAGAGCTGATAAAGCTAATCATTTTCTTAATTTCTGCACCGGTATTTCCAACTACAGCAAGATGTTGAAATCCCATATCCTGTTGTGCTCTTTTGAATGAACTATCACTTCCTACTCCGAAGAGGATAGTAGTGAATGAAAAAGCATTGGCCTCTTTAGATGTAATATCTTCTAAGGTTTTTTTGATTACAGTTGGACGACATCTGCTGGAATTATCTTCACCATCGGTGATACAGAATATCAATGTTTTCACATTAATACCAGATTGCTCAAGTGTATCACGATAATCTACAGCATTTTTAATACCATAAGCAACACCGTCATACAAAGCTGTACCGCCACCTTGTGGTACAAAGTTAATAACAGGTACTCCGGCAATTGGTTGAAATCCACTTCTTACTTTAACTTGGTGGTCAAACTCAATGATTGAGACTAAAAGTCTATCACTGATATGAGATTGCTGCATTGTTTGAATAAAATCATTGAAAGCAGCATTAAAATCTTTTGCATAACTAGCAACTGATGGTGATATATCAATTACAAATACAGCATTGACTGTTTCTTCTACCTGAATTAAATCAGTATCTACGTTATGGAAATCCAAGTGGATATCCAGATCATCTAAATCTTCCATTTCTTTTAAAATTAAAGGGTTACATCAACTGATTTAATAAATTCAATGCCCATTGCTTTTGCACTTGCATAGGTAGCATCTCCTAGGAATCCTAGGCCAGGTACATCAGACATACAGTCCTCAAGAATAACAAATTTCTTTGCTAAAGTTGGAAATTGCATAGCTTGTCGTAATGTGTTTGCAACACAATGACTCTTAGCTTCTCCTGCAAAATATACTTTTTCAAATTTTTCCAATTTGTGTATAAGGTTTGCATTTAGCTGAGTTTCAGGATGTCCTTCAACTGGCACGTTAGCACGAAAAGCACCAAAATGTTCAGTAAGAGGCCATGTGCCTTTGGTTACTACTTGGTGAAACTCACCTTTAGCACGACACCAAGACTCAACAGACAAGATAACTTCTGGCATAATGGCAGCACCGGGACTTCCAATGATACAATGTTCTGGCCAAATATAATGAGGAAATTCTCCTTGTTTTTCCAATTCTGCTACATAAGCTGTGGCTTCTTTTGGATAATACTTTGGAGTCCACTTGCCTGCTAAGATATCAGCAGAAGTGATTTGTGTGAAAGGGCCTGGTAAATTACCGTCCTTATCTTGCCAGAATCCCGGATGTGATATGTCTATCACTTGATGAGAGTCCATGGTTAAACCGATGTAATCAATCTCAGCTAAATTTTTAGCTATAAAATTTCCTACACGAGCCATATCGTTTTCAGCTCCAGGAACATACAAAGATCCTACCGGTCTTACTTGAATAGTTATTCCATCTTTATCCAGTATACTTTCACCTGGATCACAAAAATCGACTTGTGCGTCGATAATCAGCAAAGCATTCTTTGTTCTTTTCATTTTAACTTTTTATTAATTCAACAATAATTCTCATATCCACATTCTGTGCAAGTATAGTATGTTTTATGACTATCATAACTAGATTCAATCATATCTTTATGAGGACAAGCTGTTTGTATAGCTTTAATAGCTTTTTTTAGAACATCTTCCCTTTTAGCAAGAGTTATCAGTTCCTCATTCCAGGCTTTTATTAGTACATTCATTTTTTTTACAATAAAAAATCCCCAGCTTGTGGCTGAGGATTATATTAATCTTCGTCTTCTTCTTGTTTAATTCTTTTAGGTTTGACTTTAATCTTACCTTTTAATTTTGTATTACTTGTATCTGTATTACAGTTAAAACAGATAGTTCCTGTTAAAATAGCACTGTCGCACACGGGACACCATGTCTTAATTCTCTTTACTTTTGGAGCTTCTCTATTTGCCATCAGTAGATACTATAGTTTGAGTTCCAGAATCATATTTAACCTCATAAGGGTTAATTCCACTATTATAAGGTGGTCCTGTTTTACCATCTCTCATATTAGGACCACCTAATGTAACAGATCCTAAAGATTGCCAAGGATTAAATAAATTAGTAACTCCAGGAATAATAACATAATCCTTTAATTCTTCTTTAGTAAATCTCTTTTCTAATTCTTGTACCATATCGTAAAGTTTATACGATTCTTTTATAGTAATGGTCTTACTTTGTGTATCAATAACGAAATTCATTTGTTTATAATTTAAAACACAAATATACAAAATTTATTTGTTAAAACAAGTTTTCTTGTTAGTTGCGGGGGTGGAACTCGAATCCACGTTCCTTTCGGTTAATGCTTATGAGACATCGCTGGTTCCAACTCCAGTCTACCCCGCTGTGTGTGGCGATAGTAGGATTTGAACCTACGACCAGAGGCCTATGATGCCCCTGCTCTACCACTGAGCTATATCGCTATTATACATTACATTTACCACTGTGGTCTCTACCACAATCCATACAGGATCCATAATCATCCTCTGGCATTTGAGATACAGTAAGTTTAGATTTTACGATGTTATTAAGTAAAGTATCTATTCTATCCATTTCTTTTTTAACAGCCCACCAATCTTTTACATTATAGGCTCTATTTAAATTTGTGCGAATTTCTCTTATTTCTTTTTCCATAATAATTAAATTTGTGCAGGATGTCGGGTTCGAACCGCGTTTTCTGATTGGAAGTCAGACACTTTACCAATTAAGCTACACCCTGCGTTTTCGCTCACCTGAGTAATGAGCTAACAATTTCCGGTTTTTCTTTCCAAACCCTGCGGATGCTAATCCAAGAAAAAAGTCAAACATTACTGAGGAGAGTCGTTACACTCTTTATCCTATCAGATCCTTTTGTACACAGAAGGATTAACTGACTCGCGTTTAAATCTGCGTTAGATTCTGAGTTCTCACACTCATTGAGGAAGAAGTAGGGCACCATCCCAAGTCCATTTCCATGGACCGTACTGATTTCAAGTCAGCCCTGCACGCCGTGCAGTTCATCTTCCATATCTTTTATTATTTTTTCTTTCCAATAATTTCTTCTAGTAGAATTTTTATTTTTAGATTTAAATGTACTTAATTGACTATCACAATTAGGACATATTAATCTTAAATTTATTCTTTTATTATTAGAAGCATCTCCATCTATATGGTCTAAAACAAAAACTAAATTTTGATTATTCCATTTAGGAGTTATTTGGCAAATACTACATTGATTATTTTGCTCTTTTAAAAAGAAATCTTTAAAGTTTTTTGGTGTATAATTTCCTACACAATATTTATCGTTATCTGTAAGAAACCTTTGGTATGCATTTTCGTGATTGTGTAAAGAACTTTGTCTCATAAAAAATTTTAAATTAAAATACAAGATACTAATTTTTTTAGTATTTATGCATTTAATTTAAAATTTTTTATAAATTTTTAGTCTCTTAAAGCACTTGAGTACTCTTCCAATTCCTTTTAATGCCCCAATATTCTAGCTATTGCTAGTCTAACTAAAGGAGCTTGACCAAAAGCCAGATTCTTTTCTTTTATAGAAATTACATCTGCTTTACACCACTCAACATCTGATGTTTCATCTGTGATGGTAACTTTTGGTAATTCTTTTTTCTCAAACAAATATGCACTGCCAATTGAAACGTTCTGGCGATTACCAGTTGGGTCTGAGTGTACGTATACATTTGGATATACTGTCATTTCACCATCTCCTTTTGTGAAAGGTTCTTGTGCATTTACATCAAATCCAGTTTCTTCCCTAATTTCTCTTGCAGTAGCTTCTTCCAAGGTTTCATCCCAATCAAGATAACCACATGGTAAACACCACCTTCCGGGCATGTCTTCCATACTCTCAGCTCTCTTTGTCAATAGCACATATAATTCTTTTTTAAAGATTACAAAAACTATGCCAGTTACAGCTACACTTCTAGAATGCCAGATGATTCCATCTTCTGTTTTGTATGCTTTATTAGGTCTGCTCATATTTTAAATTTTTGGTACATCAATTAAAATAACTTTGATTTCATCTTTTTTAGGTTCTTCTGGTTTAAAAAAAGGACTGGCATAAGGAAATCCAGAGATGGCCCAATCATAGGACACTTCGAATCCTAAAGGAGTGATTTTACGTTCACCTAAAAAAGAGTCTTTTATTGAATCATAAATAGATTCAGAGAGCACTTTTTCTTCCTCATATAATTTAAATGATTTTTCTCCTATAAAACCATCAAAGTGACCATTTTTGGTATTACCAATAGCAGGAGATACTTTATATCCAGCTTCACCATTATATCTACCAATTTCAGTAATAGTCACTAATTTACCTAGTTCACTGTCTTTAATCCCACTTCCAGGCCATACTGTTTCTACTAGATCACCTACTTTAAATTTATATGGGTACTTTGGAATTGAAAATTCAGTGACATTAAAAGGTTTTTCTAAGAAGTTATATTTTGAAATCTCAGATGAAGTAGCATATCTCCATGCTAATAAATCATCAGATAAGTCAAACATTAATCCGGAATGACCATTACTAGTATCACCTGATAAGTCTTTACAAGGTCTTAGATAAGGATGATTTTCTCTTACTTTAAAACAATAATTTACTTTTGCACAATCAGTACAAACAGAAGTCAACTCTAAAATAACTATATAATCACCTTTTTTAGGCATAATTACAGTTTTAATTTGAGTAACATCATAAGGTTTACCTATCCTGTTGTATTCTTTGATTTCTTCTTCTGAGGCAAATCTCCATTTTTTCAATTTGCTAGATAAATCATAACACATAGTAGTAGTACCACTAGCCATTTGTCCAAATAAGTCTACATAAGGTCTAATAAAGGAATGAGCTTCACGTATTTTAAAACAGTAATTCATTTTTCCACAATATGTTGTGCCAAAATCACCTTCTAAAGTTACTATATAATCATCCTTTTTAGGAAAACCTTTTTTTAAATCAAAAACATTGTAAGGTTTTCCAAGTCTATCATATTCTGTAATCTCTTCTGGTGTAGCAAATCGCCACTCTAATAAATAATGTTGTAGATCCCAAGACATATAATCATGTCCATTGTTAGTAGAGCCTCTTAAATCTATGCATGGATATACTCCTACATTTGTTGTTCTTAATTTAAAACAATAATTATTTCTGCCACAATTATGAGTTTGATCTGTGACTCTTACAGTAACAATATAATCTCCTGCTGTAGGAGTGTTTTTAATATTAGTAATATCGAATGGTTTTTTGAGTCTATCGTATTCTGCTATCTCAATATCAGTTGCATATCTCCATTCTTTAAGATCTCTTGATAAATCCCAAGACATTTGAGCATGACCATTACCATTACTACCATGCAAATCAACACTAGGTCTTAAATAAGAAGTAGAATCTCTAACTTTAAAGCAATAATTTTCTTTTCCACAACTTCCTTCAATAAAATTACCTTTTACAGTAACTATATAGTCACCTCTTGCAGGATATTTAATTGCAGTAAATAGTTTAAAAACTACTGTGGGATAACTATAATGATTAGACGTGTCCTCCTTAACTTTTATACTATTAGTATCTATGCTACTTACTTCTAAAATAGCTCCTATTGAAAAGGGTATTGGTACCTTGCCTATGCCACTCCATTCTATAGACGTAGGTTCTCTTAGATAAACTACTTTATCTCCCGCTTTAAATGTTTCCATAATTTTTCTTTTTTAAGTATCTATTTAATATTTGTGCTAGCGGTTGGACTCGAACCAACATAGTCTTTTGGACTCAGGCCCTACATGCCCTAGGATTTCCATTATCCGTCTTCTAACATTATGTCCCGCCGGAAGGACTCGAACCTCCATGCTGTTAAGACTTGATTTACAGTCAAGCGAGCCAGCCAGTTGCTCAACGTCGGGATTTGTTAAAAAGGAAAATCATCATTAGTATATGTTATAATATACGTACAATGATCATCACAATTTTTATATTTTTCTGGATTAATCTCTTTTAGCACAGCTCCATTCATGTAATGTGTATAGACTCTGGGTTTTCTAGATTCTTCTTTTATATGTTTCCATAAATCTGACCATTCTTTTGCTGTAGGTTGATGTAAAACATAAGGAGTTTCTTCTCTCCTCATTCTTTCACAAAATGCTACAATTCCTTCTCCAGGTTCTATTTTATCTTCCATTACTCTACTATTACATTTAAACCACTTATAGTTAATTTATGTAATCTACCAGACTGTAGTGTCTCATAATTACCTTTACCATAAATTCCATCTAATACTTTAGAGATGAAGATATTATTACCATACATGATAGTAGGTTTTTTAGAAGTCTTATTTTCTATCTTTTTCCAAGCTTCTTCAAAAACTTCTGCTGTTAATTCTTTACTCATTTTTCTAAGTTTAATATTTGTAGCGGGTGCGAGAGTTGAACTCGCCTATCCAGGTTGAAAACCTGACGTACTAACCGATATACGAACCCGCCATTTAAAAAGATATCTTGTTGATATCTAGTGCATCTACCAAGATTCGAACTTGGATTTCACGGTTAATTTTGTTTATTTAATTTATATCTAGTATCATTACCTATACCAGAATTTAAACCTCTATAAGTGTTAGTAAGAGAGTGACAACAAGGACAAAGTAAACTTAAATTTTCTTCTCGGTTATTTGTACAATCTCCATCTTTATGATGAATTTCTAGAGGTATACTATTAGAATATTTATTTGTTTCACCCCAATTGCATATTTCACATTTAGAATTAAATTTATCAAACAAGTAACGTCTAATATATCCGGATACTTGTACTTTTCCTTTAGTTCCACTTTTTTCTTTATTCTGCCAATCCAAGATATACTGTTTATATTCATATTCTCTTTGACATTGAGAATTACAATATTTATTTTGATATCTATTAGAAATATCTTCTCCGCAATTTAAACAAAATTTCTTTTTACCTGTACCTTTATTAAAAGTTTCTACTTCATTAATTTTTCTTCTAGATTCTATTTGAATACCTAGTCTTAATGCAACTTTTTTAATATTTGATCCTGAACAATCAAATTGTCTTCCTATTAATTCATAAGATAATTTATCTATTAAAATTAATTTTTCTAATTCTTCTTTATTATATTTTCCCATATTGAAATTATTTATACCATAAAGGTACGAATAATTTTTGAATAAAAATAGGTTTGAATATTAAAAATTAATTTATATTATTGTGACCTCTCTGGGGTACAATCCCAGAATCTCTGCCTTAAAAGGGCAAGGCTTTCTTCATTTAAGCTAAGAGGTCAATTAAAAATTATTTGTTCACTTTCTAAGTGTGGAATATCTTTCATAAGGTGCTATCACATACTTCAGCTACCGACGTCTACCATCGAGTGGGTTTTGTAGACCACAATCCTTCTTATTACTTAATATCTTACCATAAACAACGTCCCTTAGTAGACTATAACCAACCACTTAAGGCTCTGTCGGCTTTTTTAAGCCGCGAAGTTATTGTTTACATTCCGCAAATAATTTTTGAGCTTCCGAACAGGATCAAACTGCCGACCTTCTGAGTACAAAACAGACGCTCTATCAACTGAGCTACGGAAGCATTTTGGGCAGTCTAATTATTTCAAGACTATATAAAGTCTACTGCCTAGTAATCGAGGCCTACAAGCTGTTCTTATGGTAAGCTTGCAAGCACATGGTTGACCTCCTAAGATTCGAACTTAAAACTCATCCGCCAAAGGGATACGTGTTACCATTACACCAAGGGTCAATTTGTTAGTAATATAGATCTATTACTATTTTACGATTAGAAGAATAATCTGGTTTAATACCAGCTCTTCTTTTATTAATATCATGCAGTGGAGTACAAAAAGTTTCCACTGATCTTTTACAAGTAGGTATTGGAATTTCATGATGTCCACTAGATAGTCCTCCACCATAATAAACAATTTTATCTTCTCCATCACTTGTAGCACTCCAAGATTCTTGATCTACACCTCCATCATGTAAACCATGTCTTAAATGTGCATCATCAGCCCAATCTGGAATATAAATTTCAATAGTTTTAAATTTTTCTATGGAAAAATGAGTTTTAATCTCATATCCAAATAATCTTTTTGTTTTCATATTACAGGTACTTTTATTAGTATAGGTTTTGTAGTAGAAGGTGCTATAATAATATCCCAGGATTCCATTCCTGTAACATAATGATATCTTAAATTTCTAGCATGCCAACTACCTCCTGAACAATAAGGTTCTAAACGATACCATGGGTCATCTGATTCAGGCTCAGATACTTCTATGATCTTACCTATATGACCTATTGTTCCATTTAAACTTAATCCACTCGGTTTCCTTAAGTTATCAATGATAACTGTATCTCCAACTTTAAATTTTTCCATAATATTTTTCTTTTTGTTTATATTATACTTGTCTAAATGGCCGGGCTCGAACCGACGACTTCGTGCTCCCAAAGCACGCACTCTACCAACTGAGCTACATCTAGATAAACACAAACCCAGTTACGTTCTTTCGAAGAGGCTTTACTGGGTATAAAAACTATATTGTTGAAGCTGGTTTATGTTACACAACCAATTTAAAAGTGTAGGGAACCTGTCCTCACTTACCTCGCTTACTCCAACTGCCGAACAGACCTGAACATTTATATAGTTTTTTGCACCACCGACGGGATTCGAACCCGTGATCCTCTGAGCGACAATCAGATACTCTAACCAGACTGAGCCACGGTGGTGTATGAACTTGCAAAGATATAAAATTAATTACACTTTGCAAGTTTTTATTTTATTTTTTTTCTTCAAAGTTCTTACACTCAATTGTCATCCAGATAGGATCGAATAAAATTGGGTAATAAAACCAACCTTCTCTAACACCATGAGGATCTCCTTTAACATTAGGATCTGGTTTACCACAAGCAATATGTGCATTTCCAGGTACTGTTTGTTTATGAATACATTGAAGACATTTGGCATCTCCTAAATTAATTTTCTTTGGAGAATTGTCAATCAAAACTTGTTCGTGTAATTTGATTTTATCAATTAGATCTTCAGCTAGTTGCTTATTTACTCGTACCACAGATTTGGCATAAGCAAATAATGCTACTAGAGCATGAGGATCTTTATCCAATCTTAACACAAAGTAATCAGCTTCTGGATCAACAGGATTACCATTTTTCTTAGTGATTATGTATTTTTTATCATAACCACCTTCTTTATAGCTTGACATTATTCTTCAGTTTTTGTTTTAAAAAGTAAATTAAAAACCTTTTTATTCTCCAGCATAAGTATAAACTTGGCTAAAGAATGTTTATTAATTTCTACAATGGGTGTATGCTTTTGTACTTGCAATGAATCCATAATAGTGTGTAAATATTTAACAGTATTGTTTTCAATTCTAGGAACATATAAAGAAATAAATTCTTCTAAAGTAGCAGACTGGTCTATGACCTTGCTTCTACCACTTTGTTTTATTTCGATATCATTTACTAGAGCATCATAACCCGCTTGTGGAGTTGTAAACTTTCTAAATGCACCGTTTGCTTTTCTAAGTCCTACATTATAAGATAATTTTAAATCATCTTTTTTTGTATGGATCGAACTTGCTATCGTTACGTTTGGACTTAAGTTATATGAAATGAATATCATCACACATAAGATTATTGTTTTTAGCTTCTTCATAAGCGTTTTTGTTTTTAGTAGATACTAAATTGGTTCAGCATCTTTACACTTCATCTTATTACGATGTAATAAGTCTAAAGTCAGTATTAGTAAGTTACTAATTAACTTTACTCCTACCTCAGTTTCTCCTTTGACTTCTGTAGCCAATTGGATTCCAGTATAAGATTTTCCTTTAATAAACATATAAGGACTATCTCCTTGATTTTCTAGAAATTCTATTACTTGTAGTTTAAGAGCTTTTAACATTTTGGCATAATTTACTTATGGAAATATCCCTTACGTTCTTCTGCGTCTATTAAACGCTCTTTTTCTATATTATCTGTTTCATATAGTTCATCTGGTTCATATATAGGAGTATTTAAATAAAAGAAATTATCAGGACTTATCTGTGAAAACAAAGAAATATCAGTACTATTTACAACACATTTAAATCTTATAATTCTTGTATCATTTGGTCCCACATCTTTATAAATATGTCCAGGTATTAATTTTTCCAGACTTAGTCTTTCAGGTTCAGATTTAATAATCTCAGCCCATGTGCCTCCATCATATATAACAGGATTAGAATGTTCGCCAATCCATTCAGATTTAGGAGTATGCCCACAAAATATTAAATTTTTAACACTATCTATTAAATGTGGACCACTTTCTACTGTTCTTATCTTACCGTTATACATAAATTTAGTTCCAGCTGAAAATCTTCTTTCAGCTTCTTTTAATAAAAAATCTTTAACCCCTTTTGTAATGGGTTCTGATTTAAGTATAACAACTAATCTCTCACCAACTTTTTTTACAGATTCTACTCCACTAATTTTTTCAATTTGATCTATTATCTCTTTGCTCATTTTAAATGTCTTTTAATTCTGTATATGTGATTAGGAGTCAATCCATAATAAGGATCGATTAAATAAAATCGTTTTAGTTGTGATTCAAGCATATCGCTGTCATCATCAAGTATAGCATAGTCCTCGACTATTTGAGCTTCTTCAATCCATTCCTGGATCTCAGTACCTCTCAGTGTTCGTCTAGTACCTGTAATTCCTGCAAATATTCCATGTTTGAAGCCTAGTTTCCTTAAGGCCTTATCCCAGTCATTTGGGTCCTTAAAATGGTTTTTCCAAACTGATGAAATACAAATATTATACCCTTTTTCATTACACATTTCAGAGAGCCATTTCCATTTTAATGGATCAGTTTCTTCTTTAAGTCTTTTGAACTTATACTCAAATGTTTCATGATTTTTAGGAGGCTTGTAATCAGCAAAAGATGTAGGTTTGTCTTTAAAACCATTGAAAATCCATTTAACTTTGGAGATAATCTTCCAGTAATAGGTTCTTGGTTTAAGCCAACGTCTTTTATGACGTGCTCTATAGAAGAGTTCGGAGTTCATAACACCATCGATATCAAGGAAGATTACTTTTATCATCTTTATAAATTTTTAAAACATTTTCTGAAAATATAATTAATTCCTTTATTGAAGCATCATTTTTCATCCTATTAGCTTTATAGGAAATTATTTCTACGTTTCCTTTTACGTAACCTAGTTTAGAATTTATTCTATCAATAGACATTAATGCATCACATCTTCTATTTCCTTTTTTACTTGATAATTCTATATTTAAATATTTACAATATTTAGGAATAATGAGATCTGATATTTCAATATTAAATTCTATACCATCTTTTGTTGCTCTATATTTTGCATTACTCCATAGATTCTTGGCAGGATTATCTTCCTTCCATTTCATCTTATTTATTTTTTTAGAAGTTTTTTGTTCGTCGGTTTGCGGAGCCTTTGCATATTTTTTCCATCTATCTTTATTATTTAAATAGTACTCAGTCAAATAACTTTTTTGTTGTTCTTTTGTTTTCACAGAGCAAGGAAGATTATTTTCATTCTACTAATTTTAAAAGTTTATCTGTAGCTCTTTTAACTTCTTCTTCATAAATAGCATTTATTCTTGATTTTCTTAAAGATCTGTATTTTATATCTAAGTCTTCTAAAGAACTTGGATCAGTAATATTTAGTTTTTCTTTATTATAAAAATACATTAAATTAGATAGTCCATATTTAGAATCATACTCTATTGCAATTTTTAATTCACTTTCTGACATAATAGACAGAGAATCTGCAAATGTAATGGGCACTATTTCAGAATGTTTAGTATTATTATGACAATTTATTAAAGAAATTACCAGAATAATTAATGATATAATAGTACTAAATATCCATTTCCAATCTTTTAAAATCCAGTTTTTTAAAGAAAAATAGAATAATCTTAATTTTCTATATAAAAATTCAATTCTATACCAATGATCTTCTTTTTCTCTTTGAATAGCGGCTTTTGTTAATTTATTATAGGCTTCTTTTGTCATTTTTCCACTTCTTACTAATTCTTCATACAATGATTCTTCCATAATCTAATTTATTATCTACCCTGAACTTCAGGGTATAGTTCTTTTGTGAAATCAGAGAGAAAGTATTCTTCTGTTTCTACATTCATTAAACACAATTTCCCATCCCATCCTGAACCAGAATCGACGTTCCAGACATTGCATTTCTTAATAGGAATGTAGTCAGTCAATGCTGTGTGACCAATAAATAATTTATTGTACATTCTTGTCATCTTCAATCCTTGTTTCCCTGGAGCAGCTGATTTAGCCTTATCCCAGAGACTTCGATCCCACATATAAGTATCTTGTCCATCTTGACCAAGTCCTTCTTTTGAGATATATCCACCATGCACATATGCATTATTGTCTTTATCAATATAATAATAAGTACACTTTTTAAAGTACATGTCTTTATGTTTATCTTTTAAAGTGTTATTCTTAATGTAACTTTCATAAGTAGCTTGACCACCTTGCATCAACCATAGAGGAGGAGCCCAGCCGTAAGTTAGCCAATTATTTAACCAATAATCATGATTTCCCATGATCGGAATTAAGTTTT
>Ga0302285_10000244_pt1 | contig 31907 bp, 31 predicted proteins | sample III_Fen_E2_2_FD_200455 | JGI IMG/M metagenome (GOLD analysis project Ga0302285, IMG submission 200455) | Peat permafrost microbial communities from Stordalen Mire near Abisko, Sweden - III_Fen_E2_2 | ecosystem: Environmental > Terrestrial > Soil > Wetlands > Permafrost | place: Sweden: Abisko... | reverse complement strand
TGCCTTGACCGGTTGCTATTGGCAACACTGCAATAATTTTTCCTGATATATCCATCTTCTAGTTCTTTAAATTATTATTTTTTCGAACAGCAAAGATAATGAAGAATAAATAAAACACAAGGGAATAAACTAAGTAATTGTATCGATTTGATGAAATGATTTTAAGACAACCCTTATAACCATTTTAATATCTAACAGTTGACCAGAAATAAATCTTCGATATTTTACTTTTTAAAACATAATCACTCGATCTTTTGTTCTAGACATGAAACTAAAAATTCAACGATATTGCAGACATGAAAAAGAACATGAATTCTTACGATAAATTAATCCGGCTTGTGGTATCCATCTTCATAATTATTCTGTATTACAAACAAGTATTGACCGGTACAACAGGCATGTTTTCACTGCTTTTTGCCTTTTATTTGACATTAACCAACCTCATAAGTTATTGCCCCGTTTATAAGTTATTAGGGATAAGCACATACAAAAAAGAAGAAAACTAATTTTCAATATTCTACAAATGAATTCTTCCTTTTTTTGAAGCCTGCTTTATGATTTTTTTGATTTAACCAACAACAACCTGTTGAGTGTTTGTTAAATTTAAATATTAGAATTGTTTTTTACAAGTCACAAAATCAGAATCCTGACATCTTCCTTCATAAGTAATAATCCTCAGACCCGGATTTGAACTATCAAGAAAATATAATGTATCCAAAGTAAGTAATTCTAGTTATTTATTGATCTAATTATTAATCTACAACACATTATATTTCAGCATCTTGTAACTATTAAATGTTAATAAATAATTACATAAATACTATCTATTGATTTTATTTTGATCCTTATTCTTTAACTCCCCTTTTAGTCCCCTTTTAGTCCCCTTTGCCCCGGATCGGTATCCTGTCCATTAAATATCCGTATATAGTCCGCTAGTAGTCCGTAACTATATAAATACGGACATATAACGGACTATATATGGACATGTAACGGAGTATATACGGACCTATGTAAAAGGGGAGTAAAAGGGGAGTAAAAGAATTATAAAACAGGAGAAGACATTCATCTGAATATCTATACATCATAAAACAATATCTACCAAAAGGTCAGAGCCATCTCTCTTGGTATTATTTTACAATTTAAAATCTGTTCATGGACTTAAAAAATAATCATGATAACTTATCTGTGGAATCTGTGGAATCTGTGGACATTCTCTTTCTTAATTTCTTATATTAAAAAATAATCTGTGGAAATCATCCTCAACTGGACATCATGCGGATAATCATATATTTTTTCACTATAAAAATAAGTTGCAAGGGGTTTTTCATATTTATAACCGGTATTTCTCTTCCTGCATTAGATGGTTCCACAAACTTAATAATATCCCGTTTTATCGAAAACATCCTACATCCCTGAAACCGGCTATTAATAATTTATAGGATTCAGGTTGTTCATCCACTTCAATTTCAAGTGATTTATAGATTTAAACTATAAAGATTGTTGACATTTTGCCATCTCAGCTTTACAATTAGAAAATAAGTGTAAATAATGTAGGTAGTATCTTTGTCAATTGGTCAGAATTTTGTACTTTTGTGGCGAAATTTAAAACTCAATTTTAAACTATAAATAAAATGATTAAAGTAGGTATCAATGGTTTTGGTCGCATCGGACGTTTAGTTTTCCGTGCTGCTCAAGAAAGAAACGATGTTCAAATCGTTGCAGTTAATGATCCATTCCTGGACATCGATTATTTAGTGTACATGTTGCAATACGACACCGTACACGGTAAATTTCAAGGCAAAATAGAAAACAAAGGCGGTAAATTGCACATCAACGATGTTGAAGTAGCATTTTTTGCTGAAAGAGATCCAGCTAATATTGGTTGGGGTGCTTCAGGTGCTGACTATGTTGTTGAATCAACCGGTGTTTTCACTACAGTTGAAAAAGCAAGTGCTCACTTAAAAGGTGGTGCAAAAAAAGTTGTTATTTCTGCTCCTTCTAACGACGCTCCAATGTTTGTTTGTGGTGTTAACTTAGAAGCTTACAAAAAAGACATGGATGTTGTTTCGAACGCTTCATGTACTACTAACTGTCTTGCTCCATTGGCTAAAGTTATCAATGACAACTTCGGTATCGTTGAAGGTTTGATGACAACAGTTCACGCTGCTACCAATACTCAAAAAACAGTAGATGCTCCTTCTTCGAAAGACTGGAGAGGTGGTCGTTCTATCTTAGGTAACATTATCCCTTCTTCTACAGGAGCTGCTAAAGCAGTAGGTAAAGTTATCCCAGCATTAAACGGGAAATTGACCGGTATGGCTTTCCGCGTACCAACAGCTGATGTTTCGGTTGTAGATTTAACTGTACGTTTGGAAAAAGCTGCTTCTTATGACGAAATCAAAGCTGTTTTGAAAAAAGCTTCTGAAAACGAAATGAAGGGTATTCTTGGATATACTGAAGATTCAGTAGTTTCTACAGACTTTATCCACGATGCACGCACTTCTATCTTTGATGCAAATGCAGGTATCGCATTGAATGGTAACTTCGTTAAACTGGTAAGCTGGTATGATAACGAATGGGGTTATTCAAACAAAGTGTTGGATCTGATTGCTCACATGGATTCAGTAAAATAAGCTGAACAATTCATATTTTAAAAATCCCCTGTAACGTTCTGTTGCAGGGGATTTTTCATGTATCAATAATGACTGGTTATTCCCTTCCGGGTTTCAATCCTTCCCGGTAAATTGTCACCAGTTCCAACATAGGATTCCACTTACGAATAATTTCAGCATTCCTTTTCAGGGCTGCTTTTGAGAATGCTGAGCAGAAGTTATGGATTCGTTTCAAATCCAGGGTGTAAATATAACTGAGTTTTTTATCTGAAAGAGCATCTTTTCTCTTATTTCTGATCAATCCGTTGTGAATAATCAGATCAACACACGTTGAATCGCCCGGAACGGTTTCAATATTCAGCACCATTGGGAACAAATTCAGAGAGATTAAATCGCACAAATGCATGCCGGCATGAATTCCATGCCTTGTTTTCCAATGATTTGGAATAAGGATAATCCTATTCGTTTTAAAATCATAAAAATATGCGCTGGATTGAATTTCACAAAGTTGATTTCCTTCCCGATTCCAGATAAGTAATACAGAATGCGGAGTGCCAAAATTGACCTGAGAGACCAGATAAGGCTTCCCTCCATTATTCGGATCACCATAATAAGCATTTTCGGTAAAGACGTTGTCCGGCCCAAAATACTGAGTTAACTGTTCCACATTTTTAAAACAGAAAAGATCCTCCAGTTTAATTACAACCGGTTTCTTATTTGACTTTGCATGTACCGTAGAAATACATGCCACTAACAGAAACAAAATAAAAAGAATTAGTTTTTTCATGGCTAATATTTTTTAATTTTGAAAATGCAAGCAAATCAACAACTTATTCCATTAGATTTGTAAATGCAAAAGTTGTGCCATTGAACAGTCCTTTATCGCTTAATTTCAACTTAGGGATAACGAGTAATGACATAAAAGCCAACGTCATAAAAGGAGCTTTCAGCGTTGAACCCAATTCCTTAGCCATAGCATCAATTTCTTCGTATTGTTTCGAAATGACCGATCCAATATTTGCAGACATGGTGCCACCAACAGGCAATGGCAATAAACAGGTTCGCTGATCCACACATGCCAGTATTCCACCCTTTGTTTCTATAATCTGATTAATTGCTGATGCAATCTCCTCATCCGAAGTCCCGACCGCTACGATATTATGGCTATCGTGAGAAACGGTGGATGCCAGGGCTCCTCTCTTCAAGCCGATATTTTTTATAAAGCCGATAGCAGGTTCCGATGGCTGATACCTGTTATAAACCACTATTTTAAGAATATCATTCCCGGTATCCGAGATGACATTCCCATCTTCAATTTTCGGTTCCATCCATCCTGAATGCGTATACAGCTGTCCATCATCCACCAGAATTACTTTCAGATTTTCACCCACCGGAGTGACCTGTAGCTGATCAATGGTAATTTTTTCAGCATAGAACTGATTTATTGTTTCGGTAGGGACATAGCGAGGGAAAGCGATAACGCCATTTTCCGAGACTTTTACACCATTTATGTAGGTTGCCTTCATTTCAAAATCAGACAGATTATTCACTACATTAAAATCGGCTGAATCACCGGTCTGCAAGAGTCCTACATCCAGCTTGTAATGTTGAACCGGATTGAAGGTACAGACCCGTAATACTTCAACCGGATCATACCCTTTAGCGACAGCACGACGAACCAACGAATTGATATGTCCATTCTTCAACAAATCATCAGGATGCTTATCATCCGAACAAAACATGATGTTTTTAGCATGATTATCCATTAACGACAACAAATCATCAAAGTTTTTAGCTGCACTGCCTTCCCTGATCTGAACTTTCATCCCCAATGCAATTTTAGCTTCAGCATCTTTCAGAGTCATGCACTCATGATCGGTAGAGATTCCACCGGCAACATAAGCAATTAATTCGTCATGAGTCAGATCAGGAGCATGTCCATCTATGGGTTTTCCAGCCGCCTGAGCTGCCTGAAGTTTTAAATGAACCTGCTTATTATTATGTATGACACCCGGATAATTCATCATTTCAGCCAGGAAATAGATATCATCCCGTTGCAATAGCTTTTCTACATCGACAGCATCCAGTTCTGCACCGGAGGTTTCATACTTTGTTGATGGAACACACGAAGGAGCGCCGAAATAAAACTTCATGGGTGATTGATTTCCATTCTCGATCATATAATCCACACCGGCAACCCCACAGACATTGGCTATTTCATGAGGATCACACACACAGGCCACTGTTCCGTGAACAATGCTATAGCGTGCAAATTCAGCCGGTAACATCATGGAACTTTCAATATGGATATGGGCATCTATTAATCCCGGAATAATAAACTGATCGTCTACATCATCCGTCAGAACGATTTTTTGTATCTTTCCGCCCTCAATGATTACGATTCCTTTGGTAATGGTTTTTAAAACCACATCCACTATATTTCCAGAAATAGATTGTATGCCCGACATGTTATTTTGCATTCGATATTTTTATAATTATTTAATAGGGAACAAAAGTACTCAAATGTTCTTTTCCTTTTTGAATATACATTCTTTAAAACCCATAAAAGACAGAATAGTTTAGTAAAAAAAAAAATCCGGAGTCATTGAATCCGGATTTTTTACTTAGAATTGATTTTTTAATGAACATTACGAACTTCCTTCATCAAAGTATGGTAATCAGAAGCGCCATACAAAGTAGCGGTTGATCCGAAATAATACGGTATATCGTACATTTTTTCGGCTGTCTGATAAGGGACTTTGACATGTATTGCCAGATTTAACACATTTCCGCTCACCCCTGTTTGAAGTGACTTCAGTTTAAAAGAAACAAGACCCTTTAAATAGTAGGTCGGAAGATCGCCGTTTCCATTGTGACGGAATTCCAAATGCGTTTTACCATCCGTATACGTTTTCGATGCATCCGAAACCAGATTGATGTAATGCGTTTTATTATTTCCGAAATAGGCAAATTCGATATTCAAATAATCATTCCCGATCCACATATCCTTTATCGTGATAGAGTCGTGCCCTATGCTATCCCGGGTAGCCGGTGTGATCTTGAAAATACCTTTGGTTAAAACTATTGATGCATCATTTAACTGAACTTTCCGGTTATACGTACTATCTACCTTCGTGACTGACAAAACAGTATAATTAGCGATAATACGTTGACCATCCGCAGGGATAAAAGTAGGATCATTCGACTGTATTACCTGATATAGTTTATTATTGTCCAGTAGAAAAGAAAATGTTGATGTCAGTGTTGGATTTTGAACTGTTGCTATATCAATCCGATAATTTGAGTTCGAATAGCCATTGTAATCGTCGTCGAAATTGTCACATGCTACAAAAAGCGGCAATAACAGAGTTAGCCATAAATAATTTGAATGTAATTTCATTGCTTTAAAATTTTAAAACCTGATTATACATAATTGAAAAAGTAATTTAAAAGAATATATCACAATCAAATTTAGTGCCATTTTATTTAAATATTTAGAACAATTAACTTTGTATTTTTCCAATTCACCAATATTTATTCACTTTTAGAATTATTCAAAGTTCAGATAGGGTTCGATTTTCGATAAACTTTCAGGTGTGAATTCAGGCAACACTTTCAAATCACTGATATTTTTCAGTTTCCCTTTTTTTCTTCTAAGCTCATAAATGGCCCGGGACTGATAGAAATTTAAATACGGATGCCCTTTTAACCGTTCAACACTTGCTATATTCACCTTAATCTTCTTTACCAGATCAGTGTTGACCTTACAGAATGGGCGTATGCGCTCCAGGTTCTCTTGCCTCATTCCATAGACTTCACCCAACTGGTCGATGGATACAAAGCCTCCTGTTTGCTGCCTGAAGCGTATAATCCCTTTTGCATAGCCTCTTCCAATTCCGGCGATCTGCATTAAGAGTGTTGTGTCGGCAGAATTTAAATCTACCAGCAACTCTTTATTGAATACTTTCCGCTTTTTAAATAACGAATCGTATTTAATATTCTTTATCTCTTTAATTGAGATATAAGTTTCAAGTTCTTTTAATTTGTCAGGTTTTATTCCATATACTTTTCCAAAATCGGCAGTAGTTTTAAAGCTGCCGCCTTTTTTCCGATACTTAAGGATATTGGAGGCAATAAAAGGTTTTAATCCAAGCCGAACAAAGACAGATGAATCGGCGGTATTCGGATCGAAGGTAAAAAGAGTATAGGGTAACTCTTTTTTGTAGGCAGGGTAAGGACGGTATTTCGTGTATCGCTCTTCAAATTGACGTTGCCGGTTTACTTTAAGCATGCTATCCCGTGAGACCAGCGTTTTTTTAAAGGTTTCAACTTCTGCCAAAAAAGCAGTACCGTCTTTTTCAGTAACCGGGAAGAAGTATTTCATACTATAATTTGCAACCAGTGCAAGCATGATAAGCACGATTAAAACAATGATGCCGGTTCGTTGACCTCTGGTAAAATAGAAGAAATCCTTCCACATACTTATCCCTTTTAGGCAAATAATCAGTTAAGTTTAAAAAATCGGTCAAATATATTAAATTTTATTGTGTTAACAAGCAAACATACAGAAATAGTTAATTATTTTATACTGACCATGTATCCAACGCGTTTTACATGGAATTAATATTTTATTCAACCGATAGTATTCAGATAAAAGTTACAAGAAGGTTATATCGATATTTTTCATTTACCTGATAATCACAAATATTGGAATCTGAGTTATATTTTTATATGATATGATAGCAGCTATAAAAAACCGCCGTTTTAATACTTTCATGAACTAACTTTACATATCTTGGAAATTCTGGGTTGCGTATTTACTAATGTATTATTGATATATAGCACTCATTCATCAGAAGAACTGGATTCCGCTATTATGGGGTGACATGAGTGGTGTTTATCTGGTAGATGATTGTAATGATGTATGGATTTAGGTTATAGTACTCAGAAGGGTAAAAACATTCAAATTAGCTGTCTTTAATAAGTTAAAGGTAGCTTTTTTTTCTTTGAAAAATGTATTAAAAATAATTGTTAATATATTACTAATTAAAACAATAATTAATAAATACAGGAGCGAATACATTAATTAACTATATATTTGTAATCGTTATTTTATTAATACACAATATTACATTCCATACCTATTTTAAAGATATTCGAGAAACTTTTTTATCTTTTACAGTTTGATAGAAAATATTTAAGACAAAGCAACAAATTAGTAAAAATTCACATCTAATAATTTAAACTGATGAAAGAGACTTTTTTTATTTTTTTTTAAATCAAATGATTATACTTATTTCCCTTATTTTAATTGCTTGTTTTGGTTATTTATTTTGACTTAAATTACAAATTACAGTTAAAATAATTAATATACGCAATGAAGAAAAAATATCCTTTCATTCTTATTCTTACATTTATATTACTTTTTTGTAATGTTCATTCATAACTTCAATTTGTAAATACAACAAGCAGATAACTTTAGCTATAAATAAAACAGCTAACTTTATATGTAATTTTGGGTAGAAGTACTTGAAATAAATCAGCATACTTATTTAATCAAAACATTTTACTTTCAACACATTCAAATGAAAAAGAATTCATTAATATTTATTTCAATTTTAGTGTTGCTAATTTGCTTTACTCAATGCAAAAATGACAACGAGGAATTACTTCACAATACTGTATTATACAACCAACCTCTTTCAACAATTAAGAAATATATTGATGGAAAGTGGAGACTCCAATATTCTTATGGAGGATTATCGGTACGTAAATATATTGAAACAAACAATTCCTATATGATTTTAAGCCCCGAACACATAATTATAGGTAATGATTCTACAGGTGTCGTAGTTGATTCATCTATTATTTGGATAAAAACTTATATTGGATCCAACGATTATACTTATTTGTTAAGTTATTCTTGGTCAGGATATCTATGGCCTGAACATGAAATTATCGACCAGATCAAAAATGACACCTTAATAGTTAGAGACTATGTGTCTGATGGCTATAGTTACTATTATACTAAATATTAATTAATCTAAAATTGAAATTTTATGAAATACATTAAAGAAACAATTCTTTTTACCTTTCTGTTAAGTTGTACTTTAGCATATGCACAAAGTAATGACACCCTTGAGATACAAAAAAATGAAAAAGGGAAAGTAAAATTTGCTCGCTTTCATGCGAATGCAAATTCAAACAGAAAAATGCAAAATGACACAGTATTCTTAAGATCAATTCTACAAGCAAAAAAAGAAGATAGTTTTCGTAAAATAAAAGAAGATTTGGATGAATTAGGAATTACACACAAAAAATTTTCAACAGTATTACAAAGGTCTGAAGGTTGAAAATTCAGAATTCCTGATTCATGGGAAAAATGATAATATTGAAGTCATAAATGGTGATTTTCAAGATGTCAATATTCCATTCATTACACCAGCCATAAATGAAAAACAAGCTATGAATAAAGCATTATTTTTTGTGAATTCAAAAAAATACAAATGGGAAGACACTGCAATGGAAAGGTTTGTTAAACAAAACACCAATAATTCTAATGCATCGTTTTATCCCAAAGGTGAATTAGTAATTTCTAAAGGTCACTTAAATGGCAGCAATTTGATGAAATTGTCATGGAAATTTACAATCTCATCAATGGAACCTAACAATGAACAAATGATATATGTGGATGCTATCAATGGAGATATACTCGGTAATGTGCCTTTGATATACGATAATAATACCACTTGCACAGCACAAACACGATATAGTACAATTCAGAATATTACTGGGGATTCCTATTCAAGCGGTTATAGATTATTTGAAACCAGAAGTACAACACCCGGGAATAATGTAAATATTCATACTTGGAATTGTTTGACGCAACCAAATTATACTAATGCTGTAGAATTTTCAAATACAAATACTAATTGGACGTCAGGGAGTTGGCTGTATATAAATCAAGATCAGGTTGCTTTGGATGCTCATTGGGGAGAAGAAAAAATTCTTGATTATTGGAGTAATGTACACGTAAGAAACAGTATTGATAATTTAGGAATTCCAATTACTGGTTTTGTTCACTTTTTTCAAGCAAATACTTCTGCAGGATGGCCAAATAATGCTCAATGGGATGGAAATAGTCATGTTATGCGTTATGGTGATGGTGATGGGTCTATTTATAATCCCTTAACAGCTTTGGATGTGGTTGCGCATGAGATGGGGCATGGAATTAATCAATTTACAGCAAATCTTCATTCTTCGGCAACAAATGAAGAATGTGATGCACTAAACGAAGGTTTTAGTGACATTTGGGGCGCATGTGTGGAGCATTGGGCAGCTCCGAACAAACAAACTTGGTTAATGGGTGAAGAACTATTTAACAATGGTATTTTTAGTTGTGTTCGGAATTTACAAAACCCTAAAAGTTTAACTGCTTCGGAAGGTCAACATCCAGATACCTATCATGGGAATTTTTGGAGTAATGTAGGTGAACCTCATTTTAATTCCACTGTTCTCAGTCATTGGTTCTATTTATTGAGTATGGGAAGTGGCGGGTTAAAGACTAATGACTTAGGAAATTCGTATAATTTATCTGGAATTGGGATAGAAATAGCTCAACAAATCGCGTATAAAACTGAATCTGTATATTTATACTCTTCCGCTGATTATACCGCTGCAAGAAATGCAACGATTGCTGCGTCAAGTTTTATTTACGGAGCTACTTCATATCAAACAGCAGCAGTAACAAATGCATGGTATGCTGTTGGTGTTGGATCACAATATCAATATACTTTTTCTAGTTCTTCACCTATTTGTACTCAAAGCACTTATACTGTTAAAAGTTTGGTACCAGGTGATTCAGTTAAATGGAGTGTAACACCAGCCAATATAGTTTCATTTCAACAAAATAACAATTCGGTAACTCTCACTAAATTAGGTAACGGTGTAATCACGTTAACTGCCACTATTAATTCAAATCAGACTATCTCAATGCATGTTTCTGTGGGGACTCCTTATTATTTAGGAATTAGTGGAATTTCTAATCTGAATATGGTTGACGCTAATGATTTCCAAGTATTACCAGGTAAGAGCAACTATGCTTATGAGGGAGTTTTATCCTTAAGTGATGGAGTTGGACTCGCTACAAGTTATACTTGGAGTTTATCACATAGTACAGCAGGTAAACCTGTTTTTTGGTGGCCTAACGGAAGTTCGGTTGATGTTGCAATGAAAACGATTAATACTGAACTTATATTATTATGTACAGCGAGTAATAGTTGTGGTTCTTATACTACTTATTATTTATTTAGTACAGGTACAATTTTGCCATTAAGTTTAAAACCAAATCCAAGCTCCACGCAGGTAGAAGTAAGTATTGGCGATGAGGCTACTTCTACAGTTGGGACATTTCAACCAATAACATCTGAAATTTCAGATAATATTTCGTATTCAATTTCTATGGTTGACAGCTATGGTTATACGGTTTATTCAACCACTAAAACTAGTAAAATATTTACTATTTCAACCTCAACTTTCAGAAATGGCATTTATGCGGTAATAGTTTCGGATGGCAAGAATGTTTATCAAAAGAAATTGATAGTAAACCATTGATGGGCTTTAATACATAAAAATAATTAAAAGCTGTCTCTTACAATATGTTAGAGACAGCTTTAACTTTAAAATTAGCAATATATTAGAACATATCCGGAGATTAAGTAATTGTACTCTTACCCTTTATTGTAATGCATGAATTTACACAATGAACTTAAGTAAGTAATGAGTATCTACTTAAAATAATTAACATCATTTAGAAACCTTTATTAATAATGATTCGTAAGAATATATTGTGAGTACCATCATGTATTTTAATTCTAGATAAAATAATCACTAAAAAACTAAAATTACAAAATTCAAATTTGAGGTTTGCAATATCTGTAAAGTTTATCCCGGCACATAAATAACTAAAAACAAATATATCCCTACTTACTTTTACAGATTCAAGTTCATGGGATAAATCTATTTCAATTATCTTTATAATATCAGCTTTTGAAATAGCTCTTTTTTGTGTAGTTATATCAAACTTATTAATTTTAAAATCATTAAACGGATAGTTATCTTTCTTTGTACTTTTAGCTTCTATAGCTTTATTATAAGCACTTCTTAAAGTCCGAAACAGTGAACTAATGGTCGTTTCTTTATTACCTTTTGAACGTAACCATTTTTCGTATTTGTTGAGCCATTCTAAATCTATATCACTAAACAGGAAATTCAATCTACCTTTAGAAAAGTCCTTTATTGAATTATATGAGCCTTTATAAATCAACCGGTTTCCTCTCTTGTCTGTAGCTTCATATAAAGCAATTAAATCTTTATAGAACACTCCTACTGTTTTAATAGAAATTGTTTCTTGTTTCCTTTCTAATAAGGTTGTAGGGGTGTAATCTTTTTGATTAGCATTTAATTCTAAGATTCGTTTTTGAAATTCTATAACTTTATCAAGAATGACCTTTTGAATAAATTCACCATCCGGACAATTTGCTTTTGGTTTATTCTTTATAAAATCCCAAAATTTCGGGTCAATTGAGATTCCTACACTTTGATATTTACGTTTCCCATTTTTAGAAACTTGAAGCATTAATGGGTTTTCACCATTCGTAAGGGTTTTTGATTTGTAGCAAACTACTGAAATTGAAGCATTCATATGTAAATTGTGGTTTACATCTAAGTTTACATAATGCTTGTAGAATCTTTATGAATCAGTATTAAAAAGAAAAATCAACCAACTACATTAACTGTAATTGATTGATTATCAAGAGCGGTAAGCGAGACTCGAACTCGTGACCCTCAGCTTGGGAAGCTGAACATATCAAAAATCAATACATTTTATTAATTTTCATAAACACTTTAAATATCTGTATATCATTCGTAAAGATACATATTTATTTTCAATGAATATTATTATTTCATATATTTGTATTACTTTTGTTTGTTGCATGTTTGTTGCAATAAATCTTAATAATTTACAGCAATGTTTGATTATACTTCGAATGGCGTTTCTCTAACATTGATTAGAGACACAAGATACAAAGATACTTTGGAAGCATGTCCTATAAAATGGAGGGTTACATATCAAAGAAAATCTACTTATTACTTGTCTGGGATTAATTTACTTCAAAACGAATGGGAGATATTATCAGATTCAAGAAAACCTGCAATTAAAGAGTATCGGGAAACACTCCAAAATCACTATGATGAGGTTTTAAAGAAAATTATCAAAGACCTTGCAGAAAAAGGCATATTTTCATTCGACTTGTTTAATGTTCGATTGGGTAAATCAACAGGGAATGACCTCAAGCAAGCGTTTAATGCAAAAATCAAAAAACTTGTTGATAATGATAAGATTGGTAATGCAAGTATTTATAGATGTACTTTGCGATCAATTGAAAATTATAATAGTAAAACCATTTTATTTTCGGATATAACTCCTAAATGGTTGGAAAAATATCAAACATTTTTAATTGAAAAACCTATAAGATATGCTACTATCGGGATATATATGCGAACTTTAAGGGCTGTTATAAACGATGCTAAAGATGCCAACATAATCAATCCGTCTGCGTATCCTTTTGGATTAAAAAAGAATGGAAAATTTGAAATACCTACGGGCGGAGGTCGTGAATTGTCATTAGAATTGGAAGATATAAATAAGATAAATGAATATACTTGCCCGACAAAAACAATAGAAAGATGTAGAGATTTATGGCTTTTCTCATTTTATTGTAATGGTGCAAATTTTGGTGATATGTTACGTTTTCGATTTTCAGATATTAATGACGGAGAAATTTACTTTTATCGTAAAAAAACCAAAGATACTTCAAAAAACAAAATTGAAATTATTGCCCCTATTTTAGAACCGATGCAAAAAATAATTGAAAAATGGGGCAATGATGAAGCTCCTAAAAACTTTATTTTCCCTTTTTTGAATGAAAGCAAAACTGAAACAGAATACAAAGCTCAAATCCACAATGTTATTAGGTTGACAAACAAAACAATTAAATTGGTTACAAAAGCTCTAAAATTACCCGATATAAGTACATATAACGCAAGGCACAGCTATGCCACTATATTAAATAAAAATCGTGTTCCTGAGAGCTTTATTTCAGAGCAATTAGGGCACTCAAATAATAATGTTACTCAAAGTTATTTTGGGCGATATTCAAAAAAGGAACGTTTAAAATATAACAATTTTTTGATATGGAAACCGAAAAAACAGACTACGAAAAAGAAAATATAATTCCCGTATTTCCGTTTACAGCAAATTTATTGTATTGTATAAATAAAGATATAAATTTTGACGAAATAACAGACACAGCAAATAATAAATTGAACACATTTGATACAACTCTTGAAAATGAGTTCAATGAGTGGTCTTTATTGCTTTCTAATTATTCCAAGCAATTCAGACACAATGCAATATTAAATTCATTGCGAATTTTGAGGGTGTTGTCGGGCAGAGAAAAAAACTTATATTTCAAGAACTTATTTGAAATGTATTTTAATTTGGTTTTGAAATTGGATTTGAGTGATTCTCCCAAAACAAAATTTTTTGAAACAATTTTCAAAGATGAAATTGATCTTGACTTATTCTGTGAAAATATTATCTCACAAAAAGGCAAAATTTCTGAAACATTAAGCAATGGCAAAGTAATATATATTTCAGTTTTCAAAAATATTTCAATAAAACATAAACCAACATTAATGTATTTGCTGGGCTATAAACGACCTGTGAAAATTGAAAAGATTACGTATTTTTCAACATCTAAAGTGTATAAATTGCTTTATTCAATTTCAGATAGTTATTACATGGGCAACAAAGTTGTTCCAAATTTTGTGAAAAATAAAATTGGTTGTGAAGTATTATTAGATAGAAACGGTAAAATATGCAAAGGTATTAAACAATAAAAAGATTATTTTTCGTACACCATAAAAAAGCCTGCAAACATTGTATTTGTGGGCTTTTTTGTAATTTTTCTGTACAGTTCCGCACAGTTCCGCATAGTTGAATAATGCTGTTATATTATTATATATCATTGAATTATATTGAATACAACTAAATATCTTTGTATCACAAACCACTAATGAAAGTGCAGCATTTGAGAAAAACTAAAACAATAAATTTGAAAGATATGAATAATGCTATTATTATTACAAATGAAGAATTGCAACAAAAAATCGATGAAGCAGTTGAAAAAGCAATGCAAAAACTTGTCACGCCCAAAGAAAAGAGAAGAATAAATTTGGACTTAATTGAAGCGATAGAACATCTTAATTCAGTAGGATATAAGTGCTCACGTTCCTTATTGTATAAAATGACAATGAGTAATTCTATACCTTTTGAAAAATTCGGACGTCGAATTTCATTTAATGCCGATTTTTTAACGAAATGGGTCGAAACGAAAAAGCAAAAACGGGTCGATGTTGCAGGGAATGTTTCACGGAGTGCCAATTTTAAACTTCGTTAGGAGGTTATATGAAATACTACCTACACGATACAAATTCATTCAATGATGAAAAGATAACTGAACTATATATTGCTTTTGGCTTTGAAGGTTTGGGATTATTTTATACTACTCTTGAAAAAATTGCAGCACAAGAAAAACCTATTAAAACTAATGTCTTAAAATCACAATTAAAAGTAAGAAAAAAACTTGAGAGATGCTGGCAGTTTATGGAAGAGATTGGGCTAATTCAAACGAATAATGGTGAAACTTATAATATTCAATTGATGAGATTTAGTGAAAAATATCAGATAAAAAAAGAAAAAACCGCAAAAAGAATTTCGGAGTTTCGTGAAAGACAAACAATTACGGAAGATGTAACGCATAACGAATTAGTTTGTAACGCAGCTAAAGGAAAAGAAAGAAAAGTAAATATTAATAGAAAAGATATAGAGAGGTTTATACCTCCCTCTCAAAATGAAATTTCAATTTATATTTCTGAAAACAAATTAAATGTTAGTGCACAAAGTTTTTTTGATTTTTACACTGCAAATGGCTGGAAAGTTGGCAAAAATCCAATGAAAGATTGGAGAGCAACAGTAAGAACATGGAACAATAGAAATAGTGCTGAAAAATCGGCATATCGACATCCTATTACAGAGATATTTAATAAAAACATTGAGGAACAAGTTAAAAAATTTTAGATAATATGAATGAATTTGAGGAAATAGTAGAAAGAATGAAAGCACACGGTCTTAAAGTTCCGATAAAAAAAGTCGATATAAGAATTCCAAATGCAAAAATTGTTCTTCAAAAAAAACTGACAATTTTTTTAAGTTATGAAGGTAAGAACATGAAGTGGCTACCACAATATGATTTGATTGCTGAATGGCTTGAAAACAACAAAGGGCGAGGACTTTTACTGTATGGAGGCTGTGGTTTAGGGAAAACGTTTATTACACGTTACGTGATTCCTGCAATTTTATTAGAATTCAGTAACAAGGTAGTTCATTCATATGATATGAATGAATTCAACAAAGACGCAGATTTAGTACTTTCAAAACGTTACATTGCACTTGATGACATAGGAACGGAGGATATGTCAATAAAATTCGGAGAAAAGAGATACATTGTTCCTGAGTTAATCGATGCTTCTGAAAAGTACGGCAAATTACTTTTAATGACTTCAAATTTGGGAGGTGAAGACTTGATTAAAAAATATGGTAATCGTACTTTCGATAGAATTCTTGCAATAACAAAAAGAATAGAGTTTACTGGAAAATCCTTCAGAGAGTGAAATTGTTAATGTTAATAAACACAGACATAAAAAAACACGAATCAAATCAAAACATTAGTTCAAACACACAAGCAAATATGTGAAGTCAAAATGTAAATGCTTAAATTCAAAATTTCCGAATTTCCGAATTCCCGAAGCCTCCATGCACGCGCGAAGATCAAAACGATACAAAATGCCGCCAATGTCTTTCTCGTTTTATATTTCCCCATAACTTAATATATCAACATCTTTTATAAGCTCCCGCAAAGACTCAATGCTGTCGATCTTGTAGTTCTTCCCTTTAAATTGAACCAATCCATACAATCCGCCATCTGATTGAAATAAGTCAGTTATGGAAACTTCAAGAGCTTTCGCAATTTTTTCCAATGTTTCTAATTGAGGATTCCCATTAATTGCACGACTTAGACTTTCTTGTTTAATATTCATTTTAAAAGCAAGCTCACTTATTGAAGTGTTTTTCTGTTTGCAAATTTCTTTAATTCTTAGATTCATAATTTTTAATTTTTGTGTGTTCCACTTGCAAATGTAAAGGATATAACTTCAAATATCATAAACTCGGTATTAAATAACATTAAAATATCATATATGATAGTTAGTATGTTTCTCTTGTATGATATTTAATGTTATATTTGCATAGTAATTATAACTCTAAATATCATATTGTAATATTGATAAAAAATCAAACAACAAAATTAATTATTTACTCAACTGAATAAGACAAAATATATAAACAATTAAACAAGTTATTTATGAAAACAAATTATTTATCAGAAATCATGCACTCAGCATGGCGTTTTTTTAGAATTTCGGGTGAGAATTTCTCTTATTGTCTACGCAAAAGTTGGGCAAACTTCAAACTCGTAGAAAAGATGAAGCAAGGTATTGTAAAATTCTATTTTCAGAAGGTCGATGGTTCTTTTCGTGAAGCCTATGGCAGTTTATCAGAAAAAAATACACCAAAAATAAAATTCAATGACAACCGAAAAAAGAATGAAAACTTGCAAACTTACTTCGATACAGAATTTCAAGATTGGCGTTGCTTTAAAAAACTCAATTTAGTCATCTGATAATCAATTATAAAAATTCATATTGATGGATATCATAACATTAAGCATAAAACAGAAGTACTTTAATGAAATCATTTCAGGTACTAAAAAGAAAGAATATCGAGAAGTCGCACCCACAACTTGCAGAAAGTATTTGATAATTGATTCAGATGGCTATTGTAAGCAAAAAAAAAATGGCGATATAGTCCCAAGAAAATACGATGCCATACGTTTTTATACAGGAAAAATGCAAAATAAACGTCCTACAGCTTTAATAGAAATAGTAAATACAATTTGCGAAATGTTATTTGATGAAACAGGTAAACCTGTTACCTCTAAAATCAATAATTTTGAATACATAATTTGCCGAGTGGTTTATTCTTTGGGTAAAATATTAGAAAAATAAGTATTTGAAAAAGTTGTCGGTATATGCTGTATTGTCAGGACGTTTTCATAAAAAACATCCTTAAATAGCATTTACTAAGACCGAATTCGGATGGTCAGCATACTTCGTTTTATCCAATCAGATTCTAAAATCAGAGCAAATGGAAATCATTGAAAAGAAAACAGGGAAAAGTAGTACTATTAAAATCAATGCACAACTTCAAAAACACATTGTAGAATGTTTTAATGCTATTTGACCTCGAAAGATTGAAAGTAAGTGTTTTTTAAGTCAAAAGGGAACTGTCTACACTGTGCAGCGAATAAATGTTGTTTTGAAAGAGGTTAAAGCGAATTACAATCTCAAAATATACCATTTTAGTTCTCACTGTCTACACAAAACCTTTGGTCGGGCAGTTTATAATAATTCAGCAAACAATGCAGAATTTGCGCTTATAAAGCTGTCTGAACTATTTAAACATTCAGATGTAAGAACAACAAGAAAATACCTTGGAATAAGAAATGATGAATTGATGGATACTTATGAATTATTAAAATTTTAATCAATTGACAAACTAAAGTTGTTTTCCTCTTTTTAGCCTTCTATTTGAGAGTTTTAACCAAATTCCATTAGCTATTTTAATTTCAGAATCAGTTAGTCTATAGTTGGCTTTTAAAATTATAGGATTAGTTATTTTAAGTATCTCTGATATATCTTTCTTTGACCTAATCATCTCATCAATAATGGATAATAACTTGGCATTTTCAGAATTACATGGTAATTATATTTCTTCTACTTCATTTGGCATAAGTTCCAAAACACCACCACCATGACTTCTCCCACATATTTCAGTAAAATCTAATGAATGAGAATTATAATAATTTGCTGTAAATGCCTTTATATCAATACCATATTTAATAGTAACTCTATGCATTGTATCAGTTGTATATGCTTGTGCTTCATTAATAATTAATTTTGGATATTTATTGTTTCTACGTATAAATAGAGCCTCAGAAATTCTTATTGAAGGAACTATTTGCCATTCATCTCTTATACCACATTTGTACCCTTTGTTAATTTCTTGTTCTTCTCCTAATTTAATATACTTTCTTGCCCCCTCTGAATTGTTAAGTTCTGACATTTTCGAAAATACAAGCAAATGAGTTCTCGCTTGATTCTTTTTATTTTCCTTCCGATACTTTTCAGTAAAAATTGTACTTGGAACTTGAACGCTTCTGCCTACTAATGGCTTTGAATATTCTTCCATACTATAATTTTGAACAGTAGATAGTGGAACTGTAAAAAAAGGATTTGAGCCAGTTGTTATTCCGACTTCTACTTTAGCATAGTTTCGAAGTTTTGGTATATTACAATTCTCTTGAAATTTTTCAAGTAAATCAATTTCAATTTGATCTAAAAAATAAAATGTCCATTTATTAGATTTAAAATCTATTTTTTTATGGGGACTTTTAAGTTTTTCAATATTCAAATTTAATAATGAATCTGCATCACGTAATACTATTAATGTGGAAGTGAACTTTTGTATAAATAATAATGTAAAACCACACTTCATTAAGTCAAAAACTTTCAATAGAGTGAATCCATTTAGCAATTTCCTGATCATCAGGTCTATTTAACAATGGGAATTCTATATCTAAACATTTTTTCTGATCAGAAACTCTATGAAACTTTACTTTGCATTTTTCTTTAGTATATTCATATATTAATAAAAATGTGCTACCATTTCTATCAATCTTAATCTCGAATTCGTCAGTTATTGGTTCTAATTCCATTGATTTCGGAATATAATCTTGAATATTTTCATTTAACATTATAGAGATAATTGCTTTAAAATTATCTTCCGAAGATACGATCGGTACTGACATACTTATGTTAATATTCTTTGAAACACCTCTTTCAAAGAATATCTCTACTATTAACAAAGCACTCTTATGACCATTTAAGTAATTGACAAATGCATTTCCAACAAATTTTTCATTGATGAGTATTTTGTATTTAGAAGAATGTTTTGATTTAATTATCATAGTCTTGTTTTTAAAATAGATTAATCAATATATATTCTTATTTGATATTAGTTTCAAATATTAATTTTTTTGAATTCTCTAATTTGTTCAATCAACAGCTCAAGAAACTTTATTGTGTAGTATTTTCCATTAAGTTTCACAAAGTTTTCATTTTGATTTATGATTCCATCCTCTTTGGTCCAGATTGGATAGAACTCAGAATCAATTTTTTTTTCTATTCTTACAATACTAGAAAGTACAGATATCAACCTTTCATCATTTTCTTCGTAAGAATTATAGAATCCACCATTCCAAAAGTAAATTTTACAGGAAGTATGAGAAATGCTAAATACTTGTTCTGAGTCATAAATTACTTGAATTGATTCTTGATTTAAAAATTGAATCATTTCTTTTACTTCCATAATATTTTTACGATTTACCACCATCGTTAGGTTTAAAGTTTAATGATATGTGTATAATTTTTTGCTTAATTTCAAATATATTCGACGTTTAATATTAAGTTTTTGTCATTAAATCAATATGTTTTAAAATTAAATCATTAAATATCCCGAAGGCAACGAACCGAGAAACCATCTTGCTTAGAATAGCCGCCAAAACAGTTAACTTCAGTGTCGTCGTTGCTTAAGACCCAGTTCCAAGCATTATATCCACCAATGCCTGTGGCACTCCACCAGTAAGCGTTTTTGCCTATATTATTGAATGCATTATCCTCATAGCGTCCACCACCAGGCAATCCACCGAATACACTTTCATTCGTTGCTCCTTTATTTGGCTCATTCCAATGTGTTGTTCCAACTTCTTTTAATTTACCTCCAGCAATATTTATTCCACCCAAATAATCCAAAAGATCAGCCCATTCATCGTTTCGAGCAATATGCCAGCCCTCAGGTGCTAAGCCTCTATTGTCATCAACAGCAAACCAATTATATAGTTTTCCATATTCGGAATCGTAAACAAATTTATTATCGTAATTACACCAAGCACCTGATTGAGTATTCTCCCATTCTTTGTTAACTTTAATATTAGGAATCAAATCACCATTTCTAAACTTGCTTACTCTCAAATTTTCCTTTAACCAAACTTGATTACCAATTTGTACAGTTTTATATATATTGCCATCAACATCAATAACAGAATCTGCAATTTCTTTTAAAATAATATTCGATTCTTCTTCAAACTTTTGAGACTCTATTGCATCATTAAGGAATTCAATTGCATCTAAATCATCTGGATCAAGTTCAATAATTTTTTTGAAATCTTCGATTGCACCTGAATAATCGTCCAAAAATAATTTTTTGTTAGCCCTTGAATAATATAAATCTTTGTTATTTGGGTATTCTTCTATTTCTTTGGTATACACTTTAATTAAATCTATATTTTCTTTTCGTTCTGCTTGTATATTTCTCTCATATAGTGACGTGGAGATTTTATCAATATTATCCATTTCACTATTTCCAATATTGTCGGCTTCTTCTACCAATTCAATCAGTAATTTGTTGAGCTTAGTAGGGTCTTTTACTTTGTTGTCAGATTTGTTTAATTTTGAAAATTGAGTTAAATGTCCTAATACGTGGAATTCATCAGTAATCATTCTAATAATAATTTCAACGTCCTCTGGTTTATAATTTTTGCTAAATGGCACATTTGCAGATTTAATTTTTTTGTTGTCTTGTGTTACAATATATCCATAAATAATATTTGAAAATTTACTTTCTAATCCAAGGAACAAGAATTTATTTGACATTTGGTTATTTGTCAACACTATCTTATAAACCAAATTAGTTCCTGAATCATTAACAAGTTCAAATTCATTTTTCTCAAAATAAGATACAAACTCAGGAAAAAGTTTTACCATTCCTCCAATTGATATATTCTTATTTTTAACATACTTAGAATCATAACTATATTTAGAGAAAACAAAAATTGCAATTATAACAATGAAAATTATAAGCCATATCATAATTTATTGAATTGATTAATTAGTAAGTATTTGTAAATGATTATAATTGTTACTGTTGAATTGGGCATAAAAACCTATACTAATGGCGTTTAGCGGTTTAAGGTAGAGTTCACTGTCGCCCTACACAAATTGAATGCGTGAGCAATCCGTGACAATTGCATGTATTTCAGCCAATGACCATAAAGTGTCAACGCCAGTTTTTTAAATCTAATGTCATTGTTTTTATTCTGTCATATCCGTTAAGTTCTCTACAAATTATAGTAAGAATTCCAGAATTTTCTAAAGTCAAAGTATATTCAATTTTATCAGTGCCTATTGGACATGGTTTAATATTGTCTAACGTAAATTGCAAAATTGTCCTTTGAATATAATCGTTTTTCTGTATACTAATACTAAGAGATGTGGCATTGTCAACGGGGGTTCTTCCTCCTTTTATTGTTGTAAATGGCAGTTTCTCATATGCGGGTATAGCCATGCAATATCCATTTTTATATAATAATCCTATTTCAAAAGGACAAACTTCAAATGTTTGGTTGTTATATTTATTAACTATTTCATTTCTTGTTTGTAATATAGCAGTTTTTTTATTGTTCATTCTCAACATCTCTGTGTAAATTTTAGCTGCCACTAAGTCATTACCTTTTTCAATTTCTCTTTTAGCTTGTAAGGTATAATCTGATTGAATATATTCTATTGAATTCATACTAATGTCAGTTTTTTGTAAGTTTGCTGTAATTTCGACCTTTGTATGACATGAAATAATTTTATCAAATTCACTTATATATCCTCTTACAACTTCCACATCTAAAAGGATAACTACATTTTCCCAATTCCGATTTTCGGCATAATATGTCCAATTATATGAACCAGTAATTACAATTTTATTATCAATAATACAAAATTTATGGTGTACCATATTTTCTGTATTAGAAAAATAGAAGTCACATTTATTATCAATTAAGAATTGAAAGTTAATTCCTTCTTTCTTGTTATTTATCCAGTCGTTTAACACAATAAGTTGGACCGAAAATTTGGGATCTTTCAGTTTTCTTACGATTGCTTCATTTATGTCATGATTTGTAAACCAAGTAACTGCAATTTTCAAACTTTCAGTTGACAGGTCAATCAATTTAATTATCTCGTTTTGAATATTGTTGAATAATTGCATATTGATTAATTTTAATTGACTTTAATGAACGAAGTGTGTGTTAAGTGTCTTTATTTTATTGTCACACCTAGAATTAACAAAACATCGTTTCTTTCCTGTTCAAGTTCTTCTTCGTTAATTCGATAGTATTCTTCTGGATTATTGACTCCAGTTGATAAACTCATATTAAATATTTGGTTTTCAGAATAAATGAAACTTGGAGATTTTGGAATGCAATTTCTTAATGAGATAATTTCTGCAAAAGCATATAAATGAACAGGAAATTTACTATTCAGAGTTTCTTCATTTGACAAGAATTTTCGAAAACTTATTAAGACAGCACCATTCAAATAATTCTTCGGCAAAAAACCATCTCCAATACTTAAAATGAATATAAGAGAGCGAATCTTTATCAAAATACACTGTGGATAAATTATTGTTCTTAAATCAAAGTCAGAATTTACTGATTTAAATACATATAGACTAGATGGTAAGCAGAAACCATTATTTGCCTCATATGATTTTTGAATCATTCTAAAGTTGTCACAATCAATTATATCTTTAGCGATATTCCTCCGAGTTACATCAGTCGTTTTTAAAAGGTCGTTATAGAATAATCCGTAATAAATTTTAGATAGCCATGTCGATATAATCATAGTTGTTGAATTATCAGGGCCATATTGCATTAAAATTACGTTTTCTTCAGATTTTAATGTTTCATATAATTCATCAGGATTATCCAATAATTTTATAATATTATTCTCATAAATACTACCAAATTCATTGTTGCATTTTTGGTGAGCAGGAACCTTTAATCGACTGTATTGAATATCACTTGCCCCAGTTAATGTTTCTTCTTTTATACCTAATTTTCCAAGTAATCCATTAGGAATTATGTGTTCTTGTGTTTTTTTGTCTGTTATCTTTTTAGAACAAAAAAAACAAGTACTATCCATTTCTTCAGTTATTGTTTGCTTCATATCTTTTTTATATATAATTCCTCTTATGCTTTTCCTCTTTTTAATAGATCAGCAAAGATATGTAATTAATTTTTAATAAATAAATATTTTTAATATATTCTTAACAAATAATTCCTTGATCTTTACGTACAGAAAAAGTGAATTTAACTTTTCATGAATCAATTACAAAAGTTTAACCGTTTAACGTTGAAATAAAAAAAATAAATATCTTTAGAAATTTATTTTAATCAATAATTTGGAATGAAAAAGCCATCAAAAAAAACTATATTGTTTTACTCATGTTTTACTAAATCAATTTAAATAGTTTTTCATTTATCTATTATTGATTCGTTTAGCTCCATAAAACCATAAGCCTCTTAATCTATGGGTTGTGGGTGTCTTTTTTAATTCAGGTTGACAATTAACTTATTTATTCAACTGTCAGTCAGACAATATGGCTTTCAATTTCACATGCTAAAAGTATAGTTTTCTACTTTTAAAATTAAAATTTCCCAATAAGTTTAATTACTGACAACTAAGTTTCGAGAAAATTTATAAAAACAAAAACCAAAATAGCAGAACTATAATCTTACACAATCTTACAGTCCATATGGCAAGATTTAAATCGAAAAATGATTATAATACAATTCATTTAAATTGATAGAAAAAGGGTAGTCTTTTGTAAGTGTAACGTAAAATTCTAATTACTTAACTTCCATAAAAAAAATAATATTTTTATTGTGACTAATAAATTTCTTGATTTCGTTTGTTATATTCAAATGAATCACAATTCATAGAAAAAAAATCATAAAAGTTTTAAACAATGCAGCATTATTGGTCAAACATTTAACCAAATTAATTTTGAATAAACGTTAAAATTATGAAATTATGAAATTAAATCTAAACAAAGACTTAACAAAACCATTTGAATCAGCTAATTACGAAGAGGACAAATTGAAAGATTTTGCTGATAAGATTAGCAATATTGGATCAGCGGTTTCTTTATTAATTTTAATTGCGTCTTTTATTTATGCTGCGACTACAGAAGGATGGTTATTAATTTTAATTGGTGCAGCTATAGCTGCATTAAATCAATTTTCGGCATATGTACTTTCCTCTTTTTTGAAAGTGATATGCAACATATCAATCTCATTGAAAAAGGGATAGTAATCTTATTAGTAAAACAAAATTGACTACAACAGCTTGGAATTGATTAGCGAAAAGAAATCTTTTGTACCTCAAGAATGACATATGCATTCTGAAAAAAGATGATGAAATAGAGTTTTTAGCGGAATGTAGTGAAATCGATATTCGGGGCGAAACTGTTGAAATTCTTCATGGAGACACGATTGAAACACATTCCTAAAAAGAACAAAAACCACTTTAATTTTGAGGTGGTTTTTTTGTGTTCAAAATAGTACTTTGAAGCTAATTGTTTGTTGTATGTTTGTTGCAACAAAAAAACAGCTACCTACAAATTACTTGTAAATAGCTGATTATCAATTGAGCGGTAAGCGAGACTCGAACTCGTGACCCTCAGCTTGGGAAGCTGATGCTCTACCAACTGAGCTACTACCGCGTGTACTAACCGAATTTTATATTTCGGAGTGCAAATGTAACTTTTATTTTTTAAAAACGAAATAGGAATACGGGTTTATTTACAATTTTGGGGTTAATATTCTGATATAATGAAATTTATTTTACGATTCCCGAAAAGCCCATAAAAGCCATAGCTAAAAGCCCGGCAGTAATCAATGCTGCAGGGATACCTTCCATACTTTTCGGAAGTTTCACCATGCTGAGTTGTTCGCGGATACCGGCAAAGAGGATCAATGCCAATCCAAAACCTACTGAGGTGGATATGGCAAATACAACACTCTCCACTAAGTTGAAATCTTTTTTTATCACCAACAAGGCAACTCCCAAAATGACACAATTTGTGGTTATTAAAGGCAGATAAACCCCTAAAACCTGATACAAAGCAGGAGAAATTTTTTTCAGAATGATTTCAATAAGTTGAACCAGGGAAGCAATAATCAGGATAAAGGTAATGGTCTGTAGAAACTGAATATGGAAAGGATCGAGTACCGTTTTTTGAACGATATACGTTAATACGGTAGAAATTGTCATGACGAAAGCTACAGCACCCGTCATTCCTATGGCTGTTTCAATTTTCTTTGACACACCAAGAAATGGACATATGCCTAAAAATTGCGTCAATACGATATTGTTTACAAATACTGCGCTTATGAAGATGAGTATGAATGTCATTGGTGATTTGTTAATTGGTTGATTGGTTGTTTGGTTAATTGAGTTGATTGGTTAATTGGTTGACTGGTTGATTGAGTTGATTGAGTTGATTGGTTAATTGGTTAATTGAGTTGATTGAGTTGATTGGTTAATTGGTTAATTGGTTAATTGGGTGATTGAGTTAATTGGTTAATTGGTTAATTGGGTGATTGAGTTAATTGAGTTGATTGGTTAATTGGGTGATTGAGTTAATTGAGTTGATTGGGTGATTGAGTTAATTGAGTTAATTGGGTGATTGAGTTAATTGGTTAATTGGGTGATTGAGTTAATTGGTAGATTGAATTATTCAAAAATATTACAAAATCAACTCAATCAACTTAATTACTTATTCAACTTATTCAACTCAATCAACTTAATTACTTATCCAACTTATTCAACTCAATCAACTTATTTACTTAATCAACTTAAATACTTATTCAACTTATTTACTTAATCAACTTAATTAACTTAATCAACTCAATTAACTTAATCAACTTAATTAACTCAATCAACTTAATCAACTTATTTACTTATTCAACTCAATCAACTTAATTAACTTAATCAACTCAATCAACTTACTCTACTCCTTACTTTGTTCACTACAGCAATTAAATACCCCAGCACAATAAAAGCACCGGGAGCTAAAACGAAAATAATAGCACCGTAATGATCCGGGAAAATGATAGTTCCAAACACTTTGCCGGTACCCAGTAATTCGCGTATTGTACCCAGGAGCGTCAGTGCAAAGGTAAATCCAAGTCCCATGCCTAACCCATCGAGGGCAGAGCGGAAGACCGTATTTTTAGCTGCAAATACTTCGGCACGTCCTAATATGAGACAGTTAACAACAATGAGTGGTATAAAAATGCCCAGGCTTTCGTAAATGACCGGAAAATAAGCATGAATGAGCATCTCCGCAACAGTTACAAAAGTAGCGATAACTATCACATAAGCCGGTATCCGCACTTTATCCGGTATAATATTCTTCAAAATTGAGACCACTACATTTGATCCGAACAAGACAAAAAATGTTGCCAGGCCCATACTCAGTCCATTTATTGCAGAGGTGGTAGTAGCCAGTGTGGGGCACATCCCCAGAAACAGAACAAAAATAGGATTTTCGTTCAGCAGTCCGTTCAGCAGTATCTTCTTTCCTGATTGTTGCATAGCTTTTATTTCAAGTTTATTGATGTTGAAGCTGAATCATCTTCCTGTTGTAAAGCGTCTTCAGCTTCATTTTTCGTATCATTGACCTGCATATCGGTATTGGCTTTAAATTCAAAATAAGCATTCCGAACGGCAAACAAAAAAGCTCTGGAGCTAATGGTTGCAGCTGTGATGGCGTCTATTTCACCACCATCAGCACTTACATTCAAATGTGCAACAGTGGCATTTTTTCCAATGATATTTTGTCGGGCGTTGTCTGTTTTAAACCAATCGACCATCCTGGAACCTAAACCTGGTGTTTCGTTTTGATCCAACACTAAATAATTGACAATAACCCCTTTTTTATTGAAACCTACAATGATATCAATATGACCTTTATACCCGTTATTTGATGAGGATTCAACGGCAGCGCCCACTAAGACATTATTCTTATCGTACGCTTTATAAACTTTAGTTGTTTCAACTCCATTATTCATTTCAACAGGTTTCGAATCATAATGATCGTAGGGGGGTAGAACTGCCCGTATTGCTTCCTGTTGTTTGTCACGCAGTGTTTTTTCAATGGGTGCCTTGGTCAGTGAATAAACAGAACCTATTGTTACAGCAGCAAAAATTGCAATGCCTGTAAGCACCAACACCATATTTATAAAATTAGACTCTAATTTTTTCATGCTCTTTTTGCCTCCCCAAATCGTTTTGGTTTCACATATTTATTAATAAGGGGTGTAAAAGCATTCATAATAAGAATTGCAAAAGACACACCTTCGGGATATGCACCAAAAACACGAATGATTACTGTGATTACTCCAATTCCGACACCAAAGATCAACATTCCCCGTGATGTCATTGGCGAAGTAACATAGTCGGTAGCCATATAAATGGATCCCAATATTAAACCTCCGGTCAGTAAATGGAACTCAGGACTGCCAATGAAAGCATCCGGATTTGCATAATGAAGAATTCCTGTAAATAGGGCGACTGTAACTAAAATGCTCACCGGAATATGCCAGGTGATAATTTTCCGGATTAACAGATAAGCAAACCCGATCAGCAGAGCAAGTGCAGACACTTCGCCCATTGAGCCGCCCACATTCCCTAAAAACAGATTCAGGGTGGTAGGCACTTCACTGAATTGTCCTTTCAAAATAGCCAATGGCGTAGCAGCAGTTACCGCATCAAGGTAAGCGGGATTAAAGGGAATGGGTTTTGGCCAGGTAGTCATTTGTGCCGGAAAAGAAATTAATAAAAAGACCCTGGCCACTAAAGCCGGATTAAAGGGATTGTTTCCTAACCCTCCAAAGCTCATTTTAGCGATCCCTATGGCAACAAAAGACCCAATGACAACTTCCCAAACCGGGAGATTGGACGGCAGGTTAAATGCAAGCAGAATTCCTGTCAGTGCAGCCGATCCATCTGTAATGGTTATGGATCCTTTTAAAATGTAGCGTTGAATCAGATATTCAAAAAGTACACAGGACAGTACTGCAGTAATACTTATAATCAACGCACCAAGTCCAAAGAAATACAATCCGGCTAAATAAGCTGGAATGAGGGCTATAAAAACCCCGGTCATTTTATTTGATACAGTATCGCCACTATGAACATGTGGTGCCGGTGAAACAATTAATTTATTCATTTATTTATTTTCTGTTGCTGAAAATCCGGTATAACCGATTAATATTCAAAATCTTCAAACTCTTCAAACTCTTCAAACTCTTCAAACTCTTCAAACTCTTCAAACTTCAAACTTCAAACTCTTCAAACTCTTCAAACTTCAAACGCTTCAAACGCTTCAAACGCTTCAAACGCTTCAAACGCTTCAAACTTCAAACTCTTCAAACGCTTCAAACGCTTCAAACGCTTCAAACGCTTCAAACGCGGAACGTCGAACACTTTCACTTCTTAGCCTGCCTGTTGCGGATTATTTTACCAACCGTTGATTTGCCTAACCGTACATGATCAAGAAGCGGGCGATTGGAAGGGCAAGAGAAAGCACAACAGCCACATTCAATACAATCCATGATCCGGTTATCCTCCATTTCAGGCCACATACTCAATTCACTTTCTTTCATCAATAAATAGGGCTCCAATCCCATTGGACAGGCTCTGATACATTTGGCACACCGCATGCAGTTATTCATTTTCTTTCTGGAAGACTCCAGAGTCGGTATAAAGAGCACTCCCGAAGTTCCTTTGGATACAGCAACTTCCAGACTACTTAATGCTTTGCCCATCATCGGCCCTCCGGCGACGATTTTACCGGTATCTTCGGGTACTCCACCGGCCTGTTCGACAATTACCGATAAGGGAGTGCCTATTCTGGCCCTGTAATTCCCGTGATTTGCCATTGATTTGCCGGTTATCGTAACTATTCTTTCGAACAAAGGTTTGTTTTTCTGAACGGCTTCATAGATTGCAAAAGTGGTAGCGACATTTTGGACCACTGCACCGACTTCGATGGGTAAAGAACCACTTGGGACCTGTCTGCCCATGATAGCATCAATGAGTTGTTTCTCTCCTCCTTGCGGGTATTGTACTTTTAAGGGCACGATTTCAATGCCTTTGAACGTTTTTGCAAGTTTTTGCAGGAGTTCTATGGCATCTTTTTTATTGTTCTCAATCCCTACCACAGCATTGTTCACATCCAGAGCTTTCATTAAAATGCTGACACCAACTAGTATTTCTTCACCTTTTTCCAACATCAACTGATGATCACAGGTTAGATAAGGTTCGCATTCGACAGCATTTATTATTAATACTTCTGCCATTTTCCCGGGAGGAGGTGATAACTTTACATGTGTTGGGAAAGTTGCACCACCTAATCCGACAATTCCTGATTCGGATATTTTCTTAATGATTTCGGAAGCAGTAAGTGTGCATTCTCTGTTAACGACAGTGCTTTTATCAATGGTTTCAAGCCATTCATCGCCTGTTACGTCAATAAAAACCGATGGTACTTTAGAACCTGATGCATCTAAAGCTTCATCAATCCGGTTTACTCTACCCGAAACGGATGAATGTATATTCGCTGAAATAAATCCGCTTGCCTTGCCAATCATCTGACCCACTTTTACAAGATCTCCTTTTTCTACTATCGCCAGACTAGGACCTCCCAGATTCTGGCCCAATGGAATAATCACTTGTTGAGGTATTGTAGCAGGCTTAATTTTCATTCCTGCTGAGAATTTATATGCTTTTGGATGAATGCCACCCATTCTGAATGTTTTCATTTTCTTTCTTATTATGCATTTCACAAAATTCCATTTTGTAAAATGACAGATTAAACTTAGAAGAAGTAGCAGTATGCTCTGCTTTATGTTCTTTTTCTTTTACTCTTTTTCATTATTTACGAGCAGATATATTTATTTCAACTAATCTGCTTTTAGACAAATACGATTATTAAAGAGTTGCTATGCAAAGGAATTAAAAAGCCGAAATGGTGCACATTCCATTAACTCACCAATTGAAATCAAATATGTATTTGTCATATCCAGACCCTGCACAATACATACTTTTATGAATACAGAAAAATCATCTACATTGGATTCTTAATAAAAGCAAATTGAATAAATGCAGACAATGCAGCTGTAAAAACAGAATTTGCAACTAAAAAACAATCAGATTTATTGTTTTTTAAGAGCAGTCTTTCATCCGGTTATTAAACGTACCAAATAAACATTTTCGTATTATTCATTATATTCTTTTTTGATTTCGAAATTAAATTTAGTTTTAAATTTTTTATTAAACAATGAAAGAATTAAATAATAGGGGATTAAAATAAAAAGTGCAATGCCACCCGAAATAATTTCGTTCGGCACGAGTGATTGTAGAATTACTAATGTGATAAGTATTAGGAAGAATGGAATTACAAAAGCCAGGAATACTGCCAGAAGTCCAAATGAACTTTTACCTGTCAGAAGTACTTTATCACCAACTTGAAACGAAGAATCAAAACTTGTTGTTTCTACAATTTTTTCCATCTGACCGGCTATTGAACAGGCACTTTTTACATCACATTCGCTGCATGCGGACTGTTGAATGATCAAAATCCGGAACCTATGATCCTGAATACTGTCAATTATTCCGGTGTGTTCAATCATCTGCCATATTGTAAAATTGTAGTCATTCCATATTTTGAACAAAAGTAAGGATTTATTATCGAAGCAGACTCAAAATAAAATGGAAAATAATTCAGTAAAGGCTAAAAAATATAAAATATCCGGCTCACTAGCTAATAAAGGTGATTAATCAACATCTTTTTAATGAATATTATACGTTCTGGGATGTTTCTAACTATGAACAAATTGCAAATATAAACTTCAATACAGACACTATAAATCAGAGGGATATTTCTTTGCAACTGTGATAAAACCGGGGTAAGCATCCCAAATCCGCCGTATTTCATTTAATTTAGAATTGCCTGACCTTTGCCATAAAAAAGTTATGTTCAGTTTGAATGAAGGCAATCGTTTTGTAGTTTGTTTGAATGGCGTAGATTTACGC
>Ga0302285_10000237_pt1 | contig 32224 bp, 44 predicted proteins | sample III_Fen_E2_2_FD_200455 | JGI IMG/M metagenome (GOLD analysis project Ga0302285, IMG submission 200455) | Peat permafrost microbial communities from Stordalen Mire near Abisko, Sweden - III_Fen_E2_2 | ecosystem: Environmental > Terrestrial > Soil > Wetlands > Permafrost | place: Sweden: Abisko... | reverse complement strand
TTACTCTCATCTGTGTACCGTGTCAAGTCGAAACAGGGCGAATCCCGGCGATTTTTCCCTCTTGACTTAAGGTGATTTATGGTGTAGCATGGTCGGGCTTCGCCCGACCCCCGAAGGGGGTCCGATCACTTGATCGAAATGAGCACGCCGTCCTTGACGACTCCCGAGCCGTACCACGAATGGGGCTTGGGGTAGTGCGGGCCTTCGAGGGCAACGCTGCCATCCCGCACGTCGGGACCGAAGGGACCGGGCTGGTAGACGAGGACTTCCACGCCTGCGGCGAGTGCTTCCTTGACTGCCTTCTTGGACTTGTAATCAACCTCGGTGTAAGCCATGATCTTGCCTTTCGTTGTGCCGATGAAAGAAGCTTAGCAGACTAGCTAGCCCTTGTAAAGCCTTTGATGCAGGCAATCGTGGAGAGTGCAAGCCAGATGAAAAACCAGACTCCGTTGTGATTTCCAAGGGAGAAAATGGCGAACATGAAAAAGATGATCGAAAGTGCCGTGGCGATCATGTCAGCCCCAAGGGGACAGAAGCTTGACGGCATCGTGAGAGGCAACCATGCCATAGCAGATTGCGTATCCTTCGGCGGCATCGAACGAGATGAACGGTCCTACAGCCTCAGACATCGGGTAGGAAGAGCCTGCCTTACGAACGAGAATGTACATCACTTGCTCCTTGCTGTTGCGATTGCCTGCAAGTTGCAGCTTACTCCTCCACAGCACGGGATGCAAGTCCCGTTGACATTCAAAGCGGAGTAGTTTTTGACGCCACAGCCAACGCAACGAACCTTGGTCCAAGAATGATCGAGGAAGTAGTTGGGTACAAAGGTTGACACAATCGGCTTGGGCTTGCGCTTGAAGAAGAACATGTCTAGAGCCTATCATGCTTGGGCGAAGCACGCAAGCGAAACTGGGGAAAAATAGTGCTTGACTTAATGGACATTTTGTGGTAGCATGGTCGGGCTTCGCCCGACCCCCGAAGGGGTTACCCTCAGAAGGGGTACTCAGGAGGCTCCCATCCCTCGTAGGGGTCCGAGTAGTACGACTCGTCCGCACGCATGACCCAGTCGTCGTTGTCAAGCTCTTCGCGGATCATGATTGCCAGCGCTGCCGCCATTTCCTGCTCGGCGCAAAGGTCGCACAGACCATCCTGCGCGAGGGTGTACATGCCACAAGAAACGCAGTTGTGGCTGCTGCTCTCTACCGGGTTGCTCATAGAGCTAGCTTAGCAGGATTGAAAACGATGCGCAAGCAAATCGGGGGATTTTCTGCCCTTGACTTAAACGACTTTTTCTGCTAGAATGGTCGGGCTTCGCCCGACCCCCGAAGGGGTCTTGCTCAGTAGCCTCCCCACATATCGTCGTATTCTGCCTGACGCTCCATGCGGTAGGCGTAGTCCTCGTCATGGTAGGCACGTTCTACGTCACGCTTGATGCTCTCATCAGAGCCATAGCGCAGGCCACGGCAGTCGCCACGCTCATGCCCACAGCAAGGGTAGTCCTCGCACGTAGCGCTCTGCTCTTCATCAGCAGGGCAGTCATGAGAGTCGAACTTGGACAGGTCGTTGGTAGAGAAGTCGCAGGACAGGCAGCGTACTGCGAAGGTCAAGATAGGGTAAGTAGCCATATGGCTAGCCTACTCTATATGGGTGCTGTATGCAAGGGGGTTATATGCACGTATCTTAAGGCACTATGCACAGTACAATGGTCGGGCTACGCCCGACCCTACAATGCACAAAGAATGCATTGTTTTAATTCATTGTTGCATTCTTTCTAGAATATGAGTAATTCATTGTTGTATTGTTTGCGTATATGCACATGCACAATAGGCCCTATTGCTAGGGCCTATATGCTGTGCTCTATTACGCTATTCTGTCAATCATCCACCCCTTTGATGACATGTAATAACGTGCTGCCCTTTCAGTAGTAAAGTCACGAAACTTGCGCATGTCCCACGTCTTTGTGTCATTCCACACGCGCCAAATGCCCTTTTCGTCAACCTGTGCTGTGCTCATGAGTAAACAGTACTCCTGCTAGCTACCCTTGTCAACATGCAAAGACTACCTATCTAGGGTTGCGCATAGTGCGGGGTATGCAGTAAGCTCTACCTATGAGCACAAGGGAATACACAGCAGAGGGCGCATGGAAGCTTGCCGAAATCATGGCACTGGGCGCAGAGCAGGATGCACAGCACTTGCGCAAGCTGTATGACTGGTATGAGAAGTACGCCCCTCAGCAGGACATCACTGACTTGGGCAACAGGCTTGACAAGGCAGAGGCAGAGGCAAGGGCAGCAGAGGACAGGGCTACCCAGAAGTATGAGTACTGGAAGGACATCGCAGACTGGGCCTAACTAGTATGGGTAGGGCGTAGACAACCTATGCTCTACCCTGCTAAGCTAGCACTACCAGCTACTAAGGGAGTCAAGATGTTCTACCTCATCAGCGTAAGCAACGGGCACGAAGCGCCTGTCATGGCACACAGCATGATCAGTGTGCTGATCGAGGTTGCATCCCACATGACAGGCTTCCTCGTCATTGAGGATGAGGCAGGCACGCTAGTATGGGATACCGTGTGCATGTAGTGCATACAATGCATTAGCCCCTAGCAATAGGGGCTTTTGCTATGCCTATTTGTAAAGGCACGTACATGTATGTGCATACACGCATACACATATGGTTATGCATTGTTGCATTGTTGAGTATATGTGTGTGCATTTAAATGATGCTGTACGCCATGCATTCCTGTGCATTTGTATTGCATTCTTTTGAGGGGGTGTACGCAATGTTTTCTACACAATGCAGGAATGGGAAAGGGGCGGACTATATGAAATGGTGCATTCTTTCAGAATACTGCATCGTACTTCTACTAGAATTATTCACATTTTCTCAAATATGAATTGAACATTTCAATTCAACAAATCAGCGGCTACGTCAGCAACCAATTGCAGGTTACGCTTCACTGCATTGGCAAGACCCTTGATGGCTGTAGCGGGGGAAGCATTGAGGGTAGCATCAGGCGAATCGATCAACGCCTGCAAGCTAGCCACGTTTGCTGTCAATCCAGACAATGCTGTCTCGATTCGCTTCTGCCTTGCAACAACAGCAACACGGCGAGCAACTTCTGCCACACGCTCTTCCTTGGCTAGGATTTCTTCGGGGGTATATGGTCGAGGAGCACCATCCCTGTACATGACCATTTCATTTGTATCGTCTCTCTGCCAAACCATGCCTAGTTCGTCCATGACGATCATGGTCTCAGGGTTTTCGTTCATCCGAAGTCCTTAATGTGTTCAGGGCAGTAAACGCCTACTCCAACGCCTGCTGCGACAAGCAACATGTTGCGTCCGTCTTGTGTTGTCGCGGACTCCAAAAGCGTCATGACGATCTTGTCAGACGTGACTCCTGCATTGAGGGCATCACACGTTGCATGGCCCACCTTACGTGAAGCTACAATCACTTCCTGTGTGGGAGCATAGCCGAACATCTTGGTGAACTGCACAACAAAGGCTGCATCAAAAGCAGATTCGTTGTTCATTGGCATTGATGCTGCCGAAGGCGGCATTGCCTGTACAGTAACCGTTGTCTGCGGTGCGGGTTGCATTGTACAACCAGCCAAAGCCAGCGGTACAACACAAGCCACAATAAGTCGTCTTACATCCATGATCGTTCTCTCATTTCATCGGGTAGGGGATAAGGCTGTCCAAAAGCATTGAACATAGCCTTGGTGAAGATTTCTGCTTCCTCCTCGTTTGTTGGGGGGAACAGATGGTCAGGAATGAATCCAATTCCCATGGCTACGTTGTTTTCTGTCAGTCCAACGGCACGCTGCCCATTGGCTGCGTTAAGCTCGAATACGTAGAAGGTTCGGTTCATACTGTCATTATACCTTGCGCTTGCGACCACGCTTGATGACAGGTTCTTTTGTATGCCCCCGCGAAAAGCAATCGCAGGACCATTTGGGACTTGATGTCAATTTCGGACGGCAGTCTGAGTGCTGACCTGTATAGCACCACCCACAGTTAGAGTTTGACGCAGGAGAATCCAGTAGGGCTTGTTCTGGTGTAACAGACGATTCCTCTGGCTGGGTCTTCCCAGATTTGGACGCTACCCCACTTGTCGAGTTGGACCGTGCCATCTTGTGACTCCCTCTTTGCTTGTCCTGCTGTCACCATGCCGAGAATGATGGCGAAGATCGCTATTGCTCCGGTGATTGCGAGAGCAACTTGCATCCAAGTCTTCATCCTAGTTCATCCTTGATTGCGGCGATGATTTCTCTATACAGCGCGGGTTCGACAGCGTACATGACTAGCACGTTGTTGATTCGCATTTTGACTGCGTCCACAGAGTCTTCCGAGATGAACCTGACAACCTTTGAGGTACCCAGAGTCTTCTGGACGTACCTACCCTTGGTCTCGTCCCATTTGTACTCGTAGTCGCGGAGCCTGTCTGCGCTTCGCTGAGCACTTATCTTTTCCTTGAACGCCCTGACATGACTGGGGGTAGATGATCCTCCACCTACCGCGAAATCCCCGTTAGGATACACGGGTACGAAGAGTTCAGCCATCTTTATTCCTTCCTAATGCATGGTATAATTGCGAATGTGATTAAACTAAAGTTGAAGCAGGGAATTGATTCTGGATACCGCTGGCCGATTACCGATGCCAACAAGCAACCAGTAGACCTTACCGGATACACTGCAAAGTGTCAAGTCCGTAGCGAAAATGACTTTGTTTCAACCATCCTTGCAGAAATGGACACTGCTGTCCACGACTCGGGTGTAGATGTTATCTGGACTGCCGTGCAGTCTTTCGCGTGGAACTTCCAGAAGGGTTTCTTCGATGTCGTGCTCATTGATCCTGCCGGTAAGCCTGTACAGATCGTAGCAGAGGGTGAAGTGTTTGTCAACAGGGTTGTCACGCATGTCTAGCTATACCGTTTTTCCGCCAGTAGTCTTGGACGAAGGATTGCAACCGGGTCCAGTTGAGTCCAAGGAAGTTTACCTCGCAAACCCAGTACAGATTGCTGTACCCGGTCCCAGAGGTATTGTAGGACCGCAGGGAAATCCCGGCCCTCAAGGTATCAGGGGAGAAAGCGGCGTAGATATTGCCGCATTGGTAACTCACGTTAATGCAGTAGAGCCTCATCCGGCTTATGACGACATGAGGAGCCTACAGCTAATTTTCGAGAATGGACTTATCTAAATGTCGCTAGACACCAACGTTGTCAACTTGGCAACACGTATTGCTACCGAGCTAAAGGCTCACAAGACCTTGATGAATGGCAATGCCGCTGATCTGGCTGCACTGACCACAACCAGCAAGGGAAACCTTGTTGTCGCCCTCAATGAACTCAAGGGACTCATCGATGCCATTCCTGCCAGCGTAACCATCAATGACGCTGCTACCGCTGGAACATCCACATGGTCTTCCACCAAGATTGCTGCTGCTATTACTGCTGCTATCTCTGCTCTTACTACCGGCGCTCCTACAGCTATGGACACTCTTGACGAGCTATCCGCTGCTCTTGGTGATGATGCAAACTTCGCTGCAACGATCACAACGGCTCTGGGTAACAGGGTTAGCGTCATCGCAACGCAGGGACTTACGTCACAACAGAAGCAGAATGCCAGAGATAATATCGATGTCTGGTCCAAGGCTGAAATCGGAGCCATCAACACTGATTACGTAGCTACCTTTGTGGCGGGCCTTGTCTGATGGCTTTGGATGACAACGTTGATGCTTTGGCCGATGCAGTTGGTCATGAAATCAAGGCTGTCCGTAATGAGCTTGGGTTTGTGGCTCTAGCATTGGACTCAAAGCAACCAATTGGTAACTATGCATCTAGTGACGGCAGTAGCGGAATTGTCGTTGGAGAGAATCAGCCTACACCCGGTTTGTTCCAAACAATGCTTTGGGTTGACACAACGGGTGGAAATATCAGCTTCTGGATTGTAACGTAAGGAAAACATATGCCACTAGTAAACGCATTCGGCGCAATTGCGCTTGACGCATCGGTAAAGGAAACACATGCCGACCATATTGGATCAAGTTCCGATATTGGTGAGTACATTCGCCCACTGCCTTCCACAACCGACCGTATTGGATTCGCCAAGGTCATTGCCAACAACGTTGACACGTCTTGGGGAACACTGGTCAAGACCGGTACGGGAATGACGGTCAACCAAGCTGCCGGTAACCTTGTCATCACATCTGGTACAACAGCGGGATCAGAAACGATCATTCGTAGCGCAGCTACCTATACAGGTAGTCTTAGGCTCAAGTTCAAGGCGACTTTGTCGCAGCGCATCCTACAGAACAACTTCTTCATCGAACTTGTTGATGTAATCGGTGACGGTCTTGCCATTGTCATCAACTCTGCTACCTCTGTTACTGTGACTTACGGTAGTGCCGTCTTCGATGCCACCAACATTGGTCAGGCTATGTACCTTGGTAACTATACTGGTACTGGTACCTTTGTACCCGGCAGATATGTCATTGCTTCCGTTGCTGGAAATGCTGTTACCTATACCGTTGCTGGTTTTGCAGCGGGAAGCGGAACATGTTCTGTGTTCGGTTGGAACTACTACCACATGCTCTACGAATCAACTGTAGCCACGAACATGAAGTGGGACTCACAGCGTAGGGGCTGGGCGCTTGGAGACACGATTGCTACTGTTAACTCGACAGCTACAGGACACATCGTCATGATGGCTGCCAGTGATAATCAGGCAACGCTATACGACTCCGCAGCTTCTTCAACCTTGACGGTAAGAAACTACCGTAACGAGAACGTTCCTGACGACTACCCATTGAAGCTTCAAATCAGGGCAGCTAATGGAGCCTCTGCTCCTGCCACAACAACGACATTCACTGTTGGATATGTTTCAGTTTCAACATTTGCTCCATTAGATACTGTTGTTCAGGACTTGCACGCAACAACAGGTATGTCCCCACAGCTTACCAACGCCGTCATTACCAACAGCCCTGCTGTGACAATCACTTCGGGTACGGTAACGACAGTGTCTTCCGTATCGTCTGCTATTCCACAGGTAGGAACGAACTACTTCGTTGAGTCTACCGCCGCAGCTTTGGCAGCGGCAATCAAGGGATCAGCGGGTAACCTCTTCGAAATCACCATCGGTAACCCAACAGCTACAGCCTGCTATGTAAAGCTATACAGCAAAGCAACTGCTCCTGCGCCTGCATCCGATACTCCGCTGACAACAATCCCTGTTCCAGCCAACAGCTTTGTGAACTACAACTTTGGAACTTTGGGCAAGCGTTTCGCTATTGGTATTTCCATTGGAGCTACCGCGCTTGCCGCAAAGACCGACACAACTGTTCTCGCTGCTGGTGTACAGATTTCAGCCACCTACAACTGAGTCCTCGAAGAGTTGCCAGAAGTACTGTGCGTTCTGATAATGGTAAACCATTTCATCAAGGTCGCAAAGCTGTGAATCAGCAAGATCAAAGTCGGTGAGGTCTACTCCATGTCCCATGAACAGGTATTCGACCCCACCTTCTTGATCTGCCCAGTCGATTAGCTCTTGGGCTGACTGCTTGGTCACTGTAGGAGTTCAATCTCGTCTGTGTCAAAGATGCTGATGACTTCACCATCAAGTGGGAGGAAGGCGATCTTGCCCTTCCATAGCGGATCAGCAATGATGTGACCCTCAATCCTTGATTCCGACTCGTTGTCTGTCAACGTTGCTGCCTTGCCCGTATCGAGCAGGGACAGATCACTTAGCTTAACCATTCGAACCTATCTCCTTTTCTAGTTCCTAGCGGAAGGTTGGTGGTATCCCAAATGAGGACGTACCCACCACCTACCCGTTCTTCTACCGTGCAGTAAAAACTGTCACTGTGGTTTACGACGACAACCCTACGGCCTACGTCGGCATTTGTCAAGTCATGAATCTTCAACTTATTTCTCCAATACCTTGTTCTGGTTCGCCGGGTAGAAGCTCTCCTACGCCATCCCACTCGAAGTCTGCGGACATAGTGTAATAGTGTTCCTTCCAGTTGTCAAGGTGATCACGGTAGACGATTCCCCTACCCCCGATCCCAGAATCGATCCAACCGGGAGGTAGAACACTGAACTCAGAGAATCGAAGGATGGCACCAGAAGGAATGATCTTTCCGTACTCCCCCTGTAGTGGTTTTGTGAGTTTGACCCTGATCATACGCGGTGTTCCATGAATGCGTCAAAGCTGAACGGTACAACTTCTCTTACCATTGGCTTCATCGCATTTGCGTACTGACGGATTTCCCACTGAGCGTGAGGATCGAGACGCAAAGCAAAGAAGTTCATTACTGAGTTCATGCTTGCTGTCCAGCGGAATGTGACGTAGAGTCCGTATCCATGGAGGAAGAGACGTGCCTGCTCTGGTGCGATACCCGCATCCAGCGCCTCTTCGTAGTCGCGTGCGCCCTGCTCCTGTGCAAGACGTAGACGCTGACGGTACATCTGGTTGAGGTCTTCGTCAACCTCACCCGCAGCACCTTGCTTCTTGTTCTCAGGGGCAGCAAAGAAGTGTTCAGGAATGTAGAACTCTTCTCCACCAGTGATATAGCGACGGGAGTTCTCGTTCCAGCCATTCTGGTCATCCCATGCGCTGGCAGCTACAGCGTGCTTGTACCACTGCCTTACTACCATGAGTGGTGCGTGGACCTCGAATGTAAAGACGTTGTGTCGCATACATGAATCGTGCTTGTTCTTGATCAGGAAGTTGATGAGCTTTTCGTCATCGGGTTCAAGGATGAACTTTTCCTTTGCAAAGCTGGTTCGTGCGGTATTCACGACTGTCAGGTCTGAACCCATGTGGTCCACAAGACGGACGTATCCTTTATCTAAAACAGGTACTAGGTTTTCCATATTTACTCCTCTTAGGTAATTATCAGTGTAAGGTATACCGGAGGAAGTGTTATAGACCCCCCTACCCCCCATAAATGGGAAGCCACTTCCTCCGTACATACCATTGGATTCTTTTTCGTGGTAACACAGATACGTTGAAAAGACACACTACCAAGAAACGCAGTACCTGTTTTGGGCAAAAAATAACACCCAGCAAGACGCCACGACTCGTCTCAAACTGGGTGTTAAACCTTGGGTGTGTTCGGTGCCGTGGTGAACAACATGTTTAGTATAGCACAACCGTTGACAGGAGTCAACTGCTACAATGTACCTATGGAAATTACTACACTCGAACGAGCACAGGTCATCATCGATACTTTGAAGGCGAGGATTCATCTACTCGAAGAGACTCTCTTGGCTGAGCAGACCTCACACGCACTTACGGTCCTATCATACCAGAAGGAAGACCAAGCTCCAAAGGAAGGCAGACGATACCTAGATGGGTAACGGCACGTATTGGGATGGAGCTACCGGAGAGTGGTCCAACCTACAGGTAGACTCACCGTTTGACAAGGCCAAGGTCTATGTTCAGTCTGACGTACCCGCAGGTACTGTCCCAGTACGCACAGGTGACCTATTCATCGATACAGATACTCGTAAGGTCCAATTCCGCAACGGTAGCTCATGGTACGACATTTCCGCTGGTCTTGAAGTCATCAATATCAGTGATGTTGTCAACCTTACCACCCAGCTTGCAGCAAAGGCAGATGGGACAGCAACCACAACAGCTTTGGGACTTAAGGCAGACAAGGCTTCTCCGACATTCACTGGTACAGTCACCATGCCAACAAACGTAAACGGACTTACGAAGGCCATGGTTGGTCTTGGTAATGTTGATAATACGACAGACCTGCTCAAACCATTGTCTACCGCTGAAACTAACGCACTTGCTCTCAAGGCAGACAAGGCTTCCCCAACTTTCACCGGCACGGTAACAATGCCCGCCACAGTCAATGGACTAACCAAAGCAATGGTAAGCCTTGGAAATGTGGACAACACTACAGACCTATTGAAGCCAATTTCAACAGCGACACAAAATGCGCTCAATCTCAAGGCACCGATTGACTCCCCCACATTTACGGGAACAGTGTCAGGTGTAGGTAATACAACAGGCAATGCAGCAACAGCAACAAAGCTTTCTACGGTCAGATCGAACTGGTTAACAAATGGTGTGATTACCGGAGTTGTTGGTGAACTTGCTTGGAAGAACTATGGTAATAGCCACACTGTCTTTGATGCATCAGCGGGAACAGCACCAGACGGCACTGCGATCAGCAATACAAACTCTGTACAGGCTTGGGGTGCAACATATCCAACACTTATGGGATGGAACGGCTCAACAACCTACGGCGTCCGTGTTGACTCAGCAAGGGTTGTTGACGCTCACACACATACCGTTGCCCAACTTTCTGACTTTGCCACGGTAGTGTCAGGAACTCTCGCAGCAAACAACTACTATGAGAAGTACGCAAATGGTCAGTTGATTTGTAGGGGAGTGCAATCATTCGCTACCGGCTCACAAGCATACACATGGACATATCCAGTAGCATTCGTTGGTCAGCTTCCACAAATCATCACCAACCACGGTACTACTGCTCCTGAATCCCTAGCTTCTTCACACTCTTCTGACGCACTTACAAGCGTTATCATCGAGCACAACCGTACTACCGCTGGATCAACGACTTTGTACTATATGGCTATTGGAAGATGGAAGTAATTCGCTGCTATACTGTTTACATATGTGGAAAGGAACCATATGACAGCAATCCAGACCAACGCAGCAACGATTAAGAAGGTCAAGGCCCAGCTTAGTGCTTGGGGATGGCCCTCTGACTTGATCGTAGGCTACGAAACACGCCAGAACCATCAGGCTCCCCTACTTTGGCAGGGAGTTACCGTTCATCACACGGGTAGCAATGCCACAGCAACAAGCTACATGCTTAATCCAAGGGACAGGGCAAGCCTTGTTATTCTTTGTAATGCCCATATCACCCGTGACCACAAGATCAAGTTCCTTGCAGCCGGTGGAGCCAGCCACGCAGGAAACGTATATAAGCCAACCTTTGACACGACCGTTGCCGGAAAGGCACCACTTAATGGTGAATTGAAGCCGGGATCAGACGGAACATTCTCCGCAAACCGTCCAACATTCGGTATTGAGGTAGATGGTGGTGGAGGAAACGAGTGGGACGCATGGATGCTCGGAGCAGTTGTTGCAACCTGTGCAGCGTTCCACGTTGTCAATGGTTGGAAGGAAGCTTCCCCAAGGGTTACAACCCACAAGGAACTAACCAAGCGCAAGCCCGGTGATCCCGCAATCAACGCTGGTAAGCTTCGTACACTTGTCAAGGAATTCATCGCAGCACCATACGGACCAAACGGTCCTGTTGTTGTGACGCCTCCACCCGTAGTTGTACCACCAGTAGTTGTTCCACCTGTTACCGTAAAGTCTGGTGTCAGGTTCATGCAGTTCAACATTCAGGATGAGCGCTTCGGACCAAAGCTCGCGGGCAGGATCAATGGAATCGTTTCCTCAATCAAGGCTGGTTCCCCTCACGTAGTTACATTGAACGAAGCACCAGAGGCAGCCCGTAACAAGATTCGTGCAGCACTTCCCGGTGGATCGGCAAGATGGCTTGTATTCACAAACAGGGCAACAGCAATCCTTTGGGACTCAACAGTTCTGGACCACTGCCCACTTGCAGATGTCAAGTGCCCAACATGGGGAAGCTATCACGGAGCGGTCGTTGCTTGGTTCACAATCAAGGCAACCAAGGTGAAGATCACGGTTGCTTCCTACCATTTGCAGCCAGATACAGTTGGTTCCAAGGCATCTCAACAGAGAGCAGTGGCTCAGGTCATCGCTCTTGCTCGCAAGATGGGTAACGTTCGATTCATGGGTGGTGACGGAGCAAACTCCGATTCATGGTTCCCAGAATGGAACAATGCTAGGGTTGTAGCTGTTGCTTCAAAGACAAGGAACACACCAACGTACGGCAAGACAGCCTTTTCTGATAGGGTCCACATCGACTCGAAGAACCCAAAGAAGGTTGTCGTAGATTCATATGAAGTGCTCAGTTCCACGGGTTCTGACCACAAGCCAGTCATTGTCGTGATGACGATTAGTTAATAGGAGAAAAAATGGACGTAGTAGTAACCCTCGCCTCGGTACCCGCAATTCTTGCGCTGGTAAACTTGGCAAAGAACCTTGGACTAGCCGGTAAGTGGTCAGCACTTGTCGCCCTAGCCTTCGGTGTAGTATTCAGTCTTGGAGACTATATCTTCACCGCAGCAGCACAATCCAGTTCTGGAATGTACATGGCTATTGTGGGTGGAGCAATCCTAGGACTTTCCGCAAGCGGTATCTATGATGTTGCAGCAAAGGTAAGCCCCCCTGTAGCAGAAGTAGTCCCTTATGTCTCAGACGATGTTATTGTCGATGAGCCAACAGCGGAAGTTGTAGCAGGAACCGAATAATCTAAGGCAATTGGGGGCGGCAGAAATGTCGTCCCCTTTTGCGTATCATGATACAATCTTACTATGACAGATGACTGGGGCACAAAGCATAACGGCTGTAGAGTTGGACTAAGGTTCACAGACTCTTTCGAGTACTCCGCAGACGGAAGCGAAGCCAGAATCCATGACTTCGACTGCATGTTCTCTTCGGACAACCCAATGTACGATACATCTAACTCCCTTGTTATCTCCGGTAACGCAATCACTGATGGTACATACTCCAATGAGGTAAACAAATCAAGCTCTTGGTCTGGAACAATGACCATGCGTACTCAGTCTGGACAGTGGAATACCCTCAATTATGGTTCAACGCAGAACCATGATGCCAAGCTAGTTATGCATGACATTTCCTATGCAGGTTCTGACCTAACAACTACACATACGTTCACTTATCCGCGTAGAGAGTATGATATTCCATATCAGGGCGTGGTATCAGTTGGTGCTGTCACTCCCACATCGGCTGTTATCGACTGGTCATTCCCATCAGCAACAGCGTCAACAGACTATGGCCCTGTAACTGTTTCAACACTCTATGTATCCATCAATGGTGGAGGCTGGGTAGCCCTGTCAACTGTCAGTCATTCTGGTGCAGCTTGGCCTTCGGCATCGTTCAACCATACGGGGCTAAGTCCTGCCAACAGCTATGTCTACATGTGTCAGGGAGCAAACCTAGACTACACTTCTCTTCCGTCAGCTAATCAGTATCTATGGTTTGCACCTACAGGACCAACAGTCGGTACGGTAGTTAGAAATAGTGATGCTTCGCATTCTGTCTACTGGACCAACAATCATTCTGGAAGAAGCAGCGCCAGCGACAACTACGTATATATGCGTATGGACGGTGGAGGATGGCAACTTCTCGCTATTGTGGGTGCGACAACAACTGGTTACACCTATACTGGTGGAACTGCCAACCACTACTACGAATTCACTGTCAACTCTCACAACTCTGCTGGTTGGGGGTATGGTGCTCTGTCCAATATGATCTATAACTCAGTATCAGCACCAATTTCCGCAGCCTTTGGAACAACCTCGGTAACCACAAATCATGCGTCGGGAATTGTTGATGGAATTAGCCAGAAGTCTCAAGGAACAATTTCTTGGAGTCACGCAGCCCCTACATACGTTCAGGCATATGAGGTATGGATTGATGGTGTCAAGTATGGAGCAGATACAGCGGCGACATCAATGTTGATTCAGGGACTTACTGCTGGTCAAACATACACTGCCGTGGTTAAGGCAAAGCACACGACAGGAACGGCATTCACATCGGGCAACTCAAACAGTGCATACGTCACAGGGAACACCCTTCTTTCAGGTCCAGCCACTGTAACTCTGGGAGCACTTTCTGCCAGCGGTGGAAAGTCTTCTGGAACACTTTCTTGGACGGCAGTCTCGGGAGCTATCAGCTATTACGTAACAGCCATTTCAAGTTCTGGCGTCCCAAATACATCAGTTGTTGCCGGAACGTCTGTGACTGTGTCCAATATCGGACCCGGTGAGCTTACCCAGTTTGGGGTAAGGGTGTTGAACGCAGTAGGGTATTCGGCACAGACAGCTTCTCAATCTTCCGTATACGCTCCAAATGTGCCAGATGCCCCTCAGGCTGTTGACGCATCATATGCCGCAGGAACACTTTCATTCTCATGGGCAGCACCCGCAGGCAATGGAGGCTCTCCGGTTTCCAGCTACCAGTACAAGCTAGAGTATCAAGACGTAGCTAATGGAGCATGGCTTTTGGACACAGATTGGACCAGTGTTGGAAACGTCATTGCATACAGTATTGACAAGCCAACGGTCATCAACTATCGAGTGTCTGTTCGAGCGGTCAACGGTATTGGTGCGGGAACGGAGTCCTTTGCGGAAACGGGTATTATCGGAGGCTATGTCAGGATCAAGAACGCTATCGGAGGTTGGGACGATGTGTTCCTCAAGATCAACGTTGCGGGAGTGTTTTCCAAGTCAGCTATCGTGCGTACGTTCGACGGTACCAACTGGGTGCCCTTGACCTACAGCTAACCATGTGATATCCTTGTTGCGGCAGAACAAGCGAAAGGATACAGACTATGGGAAGCCCAGTATTTACATCGAGAGGCCGCATCGGCACCGAAATCAAGTACCGCGCAGTCGGTAACTCAGGAGTCGCACGATTCCGAATGATCACGAATGATCGTCAAAAGGTCAGGACCACTACAGAGAACTCCGTAGGCGAAGAGTGGGAAGACGCAAACACCACCGGATGGAACGTAGAAATCTGGGGCAACAGCGCACTCAAGGTCAGGGACCACCTTGAAATCGGAGACCCTATCATTGTCCTCGGAGTAATTTTTGAAGATAAGTGGGTTGACAAGACAACTGGCGAAGAGAAGTCTTCCTTGCTGGTAAAGGCGGAAGCCATCGGACTAGATGTAGGCAAAGTAAAGTAAGCAAAAGGGGTGGCCTTCGGGTCACCCCTTACTGCTATAATGGGTGCTATGGCTCCGGTAACCTATGACATCAAGTATTACAAGGGAGATACGTACTCCCTGATCCTTTACCCAAAGACAAATGCGGGTACTCCATTCGACCTATCCGAATTCACAGCGGGTACGTTTGACATTGCTGATCAACGAGGAACAGCAGTAGGCAGAGAGAAGTACAGGCTCTCAGTTGATATCGACTCTGTAGAGAACACGGTACTCTGTACAATCACTCCCACAGCAGGCGATCTTCTTGATGCCTCCAAGGTTTACTACTATGACATCACCGTATCTGGACCAGCAACGCATACCTTCCTCACCGGGACCATTACCGTATCTGAATCTGTAGTTGGTGCGTAATGCCAGAAGAGGTAACCGTTGTCGTAGCGTCTGAACAGATTGATGTCCTTGCTCCACCCGCTGAAATGCGTATCAGTGTTGGTGTGGGAGCACCGGGAAAGCGTGGATCGAGATTCTATGCGGGTACCGCATCACCAGCAGCATTCTATGCAGCAATTGGTGAATCGCCCTATGTATATGACCTGTACATCAATACAGCATCCAATCAGGTATCACAGTATGTGTCAACTCCGTCTGGTAATATCTGGTCGCTTCTATTCGACCTGAAAACAATCTATGAGAAGGCTGTATTCGATGCAGCATCTTCTACAATCGTTGCAGCTACATGGTCAGGAGCTACCACGCTTCCTGTTACCTACCCTGCAATGTTCAGCGTGTCCCTCACGAACAACACCGCACTTACCGTTCCAACACCGGCAGTAGGAACAGCATCGTTCTCTATCGGTCTTGTTGTCACACAGACTGCGGGTAGCAAGACTCTCACGTTCACAGGTGTGAAGTGGCCTAACGGAATGGCACCAACGATGTCTCCAACGGCGGCAGCAATTGACGTATACTTCCTCACATGGACTGGAACAGTCTGGCTTGGGGCGGTAGGAGGTCAGTCCTACGCATGAAGCCTGTAATTGCAGACGTAAGATATAAGCCTATCAGGAACATGTCAACCAATCCAAGCATTGTGGGAACAGGTGCTCAGATTGAAATTAGACGTAATCTGTTCACCAATCCAACGTGTGCGACTGACACAACGGGTTGGCTTCACTATATTTCTGTTGGCGTGTTCACATCTGCAAAGGTGACTGGTCTTACGGGATATCCCAATGATGTTACCACTGGATTCAGGGCTACGGTAACCACTGGCGGTACGGGAGTTGGATGCGTGTATCCCGGTGGCTCTACCGCATCAGTTACTCCCGGCACAACCTACACTTTCAGCGCTTACCACAAGGCATCGTTCAGTAGCACCATGAACCACAATATCTCTTGGTATACGGCGGCAAACGCATTACTCTCAAGCTCTCAAGGAACAACTAGCCCAATTACCGCTGGTGTTGTCAGTAGATACTCTGTAACCGCCATTGCTCCCGCTACCGCTGCGTATGGACGCCTAATGCTTTACCCAGTGTCTCGTACGTGGGTAGTTGGGGAAACAGTGGAAGCAACCTGCGCAATTATTGAGGCTTCTCCCGCTCTCCTTCCTTACTTTGATGGAACCAATAGTGTTGTGGAAAGAACAAATCTTGCTACCCGACCTGCCCCAAGTATGGGAGGATGGCTTAGCAATAATGGCGCAACCCATGTCATCTCTCTAGATTCCACGGTAACCAGAAGGGCAGGGGTATCAAGTAGAAAGTGTTACTACAATGGGACCGCAGGGATTAACGTTTCGGTACTGTCTCTATATTCTGTAGGAACAGCAACAAATGCCGCTGTTGATCGCATTCCGGTAATTGCCGGGGTACCATATACGATGTCTGTATATGGAAAAGCCAGCTATTCAAACACTAGATATCAAATGTCCGCATCCTTTTATGATGCGGGGGGAGCAAGCTTGGGAAGCATTTCAACAGGTATCCTGACAACCACCTTAGCCGCAAACACATGGAACCAGTTTGTTCAAAGTAATATCGTTGCTCCCGCGAACGCCGCAAATTGTTTCTTGAACTTTAACCTATATACTCCTAGCGTACAGGCGAACGGTGCTCAGTTGACTGACTTTGGTTGGGTGACGGACGTTTGCTTCGAGTCGGGTTCCGTGCTACTTGGTGACTACGTTGATGGCACTCTTGGTTCTGGGTATAGATGGAAGGGTACTGCGAACGCCTCTGCTTCTGAAAAGTATGACCAAGACCTGACGCCATCGTGGGTTGGCACAGCTAATGCAAGTGCTAGTGTTTTGAAGGGTCTGTTCGCCAATACTTTCGCATCGGGCAATACCCCAATCTACAGCACTCAATGGTCCAAATCTGGCACATCATCTATGAGAATCATTTCGACATATCCCGCAAACGGTTCTGGATATGCCGAGGTAGCAACCGACACTAACCCTAAAGGGTTGGTTCGTGGTAAGACATACACAATGTCTGTTGTATGTAGGCAGATTGCGGTAAGTTCAGTTGCAAAGTTCATTACATTTATCGGCGCTCCAACAGTGACAAAAACTATTCCCAACGTTGCAGGAGAGACTACTGAGGTAATTACCTTCACGGTGCCTAACGCAGGCGCATGGTATCTGCGACTCTATAACAATGGAGCACGGGGAGCACCTGATGTTTGGTGGGACAACATCATGATTGTCGAGGGAATCTATACAGGCTCTTATGCCGATGGTTCTTCTACCGGATGGGCTTGGGAAGGTGCAGCGAATGCGTCTGCTAGTATTGGATATGGAAAGGCATAACAATGGGATCACCAACACTACCTGAGATGACGGCACTGGCGAACATTCGTGATGCCCTCAATCTCTATTACTACGGTCAGCTAACGCCGACTTCAACTCCACCAGCAGGACTTGCGAAGGAGTTCGGTGATCGAGATGCTTTGATCACCACATTGCAGGTAAACACTGATGCACGCAAGCCACCGGCATTCTTTGTTCAGTCATCTGCTTTGACTGCCCCTGCCCCAAGCTCCACAGACAACAACAATACGGGATTGTGGGTTGACACAGCACCGGGAGTTCTGGGTACAGCCATGGGACTTGCAAAGTATTGGGATGGTGCTGCATGGCAGGTTTTGGCGGGTAAGGCTAGAGAAGACCTCACATACTCATGGACCCAGCCTCACCTGTTCAAGTCTACGATTAACTATTTCGCTAACGATGCAGCCAAGCTTGCGGCGATCACCGCTCCTGTCGAGGGTCAACTCGCAGTTGTGGATAATCGTGTTCAGGTGTATGATGGTGCATGGAGGAACGTTTCTCTTCCACCAGCAGGAACCACGAAGCAAGCTCTGCTCAAGACTGACGGCACAGACTTCAACACAGGATGGGCTGACGTAGTTACCCCTACAGGCAACCACACCCTGAGCGGTACTAACACGTTTACGGGAACTACAGCGTTCAACGTAGCACCAACCATGGTCGGTGTGACGGTATCAGGAACAGCCACAGTAACAACTCTTAACGTGTCCGGTACAACGGGCTTGGCAGTCCTCAACGTGTCTGGTGCTCTCACTCAAAGTGGACAGGCAAACTTGAACGGAAAGACTATCGTCAAGAACGACACAACGAGAGATTCTGGTTTCTTTATTGGCACCAAGAGAATCTACATTCTTTCCACTGCACCTACTACAGGTGTGGCAGGAGACATCTGGATTCAGGGATAATCGTAGCACCAAAACGGTGCTATACTCGTAGGACACAGGGACTCTTCGGAGTCCCTTGTTCGTTAGTTAGGAGCTTAATGGGTAAAATTACGGAGGGCGGAACCCTCAAGAATAGCTATTCCAATTTCATTGCGACTAGCAGATATGCACGATGGTTGGACGATAAGAACCGTCGTGAGACATGGGAAGAGACAGTAACAAGATACGTAACGTACATGCGCGGTCATTCCACACTATCGTACAGTGATCCCATCTTTGATGAGATTCACAAGGCAATTCTAAACCACGAAATCATGCCGTCCATGCGTGCGCTTATGACAGCGGGACCGGCACTAGAACGGGACAACATCGCAGCCTACAACTGTAGCTTCATTGCTGTTGATTCCCTACGAGCGTTTGACGAGGCAATGTACATTCTCATGAATGGAACAGGCGTCGGATTCAGCGTGGAAGACAAGTACGTTTCCAAGCTTCCCGTGATTGCAGAAGACTTCTTCGATACCAATACAACTATTGTTGTCGAGGACTCAAAGCTAGGATGGGCAAAGGCATTCAAGGAATTGCTGAGCCTTCTAGTAACAGGTCAGGTTCCCAAGTGGGACGTGTCAAAGGTGCGACCCGCAGGCGCTCGACTTAAGACATTCGGTGGAAGAGCCAGCGGACCACAGCCTCTGGAAGACCTCTTCACCTTCTCTGTAGCGCTTTTCAAGACGGCAGCACGTCGTAGACTCAAGCCAATCGAAGCACACGACCTCATGACCAAGGTTGCTGAGGTTATTGTTGTAGGTGGAGTTCGTCGTTCGGCATTGATTTCTCAGTCCGACCTTGACGATTTCAGCATGGCAACAGCAAAGTCTGGTAACTGGTGGGAGTCTTATGGTCACCGTGCGCTAGCCAACAATTCAGCGGTATACAACAGTAAGCCTACTACAGGCCAATTCATGAAGGAATGGACAAATCTATATGATTCAAAGAGTGGCGAACGAGGGATTTTCAATCTTGATTCAGTTCGTAAGCACGTTGACAGTTTTGGTCGGAGGGACTCGTCAAAGATTGCTGGAACCAACCCATGCGGAGAGATTCTACTTCGCCCAAACCAATTCTGTAATCTAACAGAAGTTGTCATCGGACCTGACGACACAGCACAGGAAATCGTTCGCAAGGTTCAACTTGCAACGATCCTTGGTACATGGCAGTCGAGTCTGACAGACTTCAAGTACATTCGCAAGGCATGGAAGGCCAACTCTGAGGAAGAGCGTCTTCTCGGTGTTTCGTTCACAGGAATCTTCGGTAACGAATTCATGTCAACACCAAGCCCAGAGCTTGCTAACTTCTTGGATTCAGCTAGAGACGTTGCAGTAGCAACCAACGCTACGTGGGCAGAGAAGCTTGGTATCAACCCATCCACAGCAATTACGTGTGTGAAGCCAAGCGGCACCGTGAGCCAGCTAACAGGAGTAAGCTCCGGTATTCATCCTTGGTACTCAGAGTACTACCTCAGGACTGTACGAGCAGACAACAAAGACCCGCTCACGCAGTTGATGAAGGACGAAGGAATCCCGTGGGAGCCTGATGTAACAAAGCCAGACGCAACCACTGTGTTCTATTTCCCAACGGCAGCACCGAAGGGAGTCAAGTACACCAAGGACTTGACAGCAATCGAACATCTAACGCTCTGGAAGCTTTATCGTGAGCACTGGACCGAACACAATCCTTCCGTGACGATCAATGTCAAGGAAGAGGAGTGGGTGGGAGTAGGAGCTTGGGTATACGACAACTTCGATGCAATCGGTGGAGTGTCATTCCTGCCAGCTTCTGAGCACTCTTACAAGCAGGCTCCCTATCAGGCAGTCACCAAGGAAGAGTTCGATGCGTGGAATGCCAAGATGCCTTCGAGTGTCAATTGGTCACTATTGCCACTGTACGAATCAGAGGACGGAACAAAGGGTTCTCAGGAACTTGCGTGTTCCTCAGAAACAGGATGCGAAGACGTAGACATCACCTGATATAATCAAGGTGTGAGTAGCATCTATTGTGACAGAGTGTACGGGGAACATCCCATCGGTTTGTGGTCTTTTAGCGATCATTTGACTTATCTGACGCTATTGACAGAAGCCGATGAGGATGTTTCTTTGTGGTCTGCCTCTGCCAAGAGTTACGCATCGTTCATTCGTGACAGAGTTCCTAGGTTCCCCGGTATTGGTGGAGCTTATAAGGTGACCAGCGTGACAACGACAATTGGTGTCGTTCCAGATCAAGAGCACTATATTGAAATCAAGAAGCTTGACATTATTACGACAGACGAGATTAACCTCACGGAGAACATTGATGTTGGATTCTGGGGATTTGAGTCTGGTTTGTTCAACTTCTTTGAGGTAGTTCTCGTCAATAGTGCGGGCAACGTCGCAAAGATCAATCCTAGCGCAGCCGTAATCGACCAGATTGATTATGCAGCAGCGCGTGTAACAATTCAGCTTGATGCGTGGGAACAGGTTTATGCAACTTTTCCCGGTCCCAAGGTTACAGAAGACGTACAGAACCTAGGTATCCGCATTCGAGCATACTACCCATCACCAGCAACATACAACTTCCTCATCGGTGGAGTGTCAGTAGGGCAGGGTAGAGGATCGAAGATCATTCTTGAACACGGCACAACAAGTTCAGCCCCAATCAAGGCGTCCGGTCTCCAACATTTTGCGGGTATCAATCAGGCCGTAGCTATTCCAGAGTATGGATTCGGCAGAGATACGGCATACGTTATCAAATATGATAACAAGCTATCCGCGTCAACCACCGGTATCCCGTTGGTGTATGGCGATTCCACGTCTCTTATCCTAATCTCCAACCCAAACCCTTCCGTGGTGTTTCCCGGTAAGGGATTTTTGCATGACACTGGAAAGAATTCTGAGCTTACACTTGAAATGTGGATGCGTCTAGGCTTTGAAGGGTCATCCAGTGGTAAGGTGATGGGGCCTTTGTGGTCAACTGATGGTTTGTACGTGGATAATGGATCGTTGGTCATGGCTATTGGCGACGGTCTCGTCTCTTATGAAATCTCAGGAGAGGATGGTCCATTGCTAGTTAGCATTACCTCAACGCAACAGCGAGTGACATTGATGGTCAATGCTATTGAGGTTGGTTCCCTGACCCCAGCTACCAGCTACCCGAACAACTACAACTTCAACACTGACTGGATCGGTGTCTACGCAGGGGACATCCTATCTGTAGAGCTTGGTCCTGTTGCCATCTATCCTTACGTTGTATCGCCTCTGATCGCCAAGCGTAGGTACGTATGGGGTCAAGGCGTCCACACGCTTACAAGAGCAGACTTTGCAACCTTCTCGCGCACGTATGCGAAGTATGGGGCAGTCAAGAAGCTGGACTTCGACCTAATTGCTGAGAGGGATTATGACGTACCTGACTAACAATCGTTTCGGCAAGGACCGAGAATACACAATGACGAAGACCTACTATAGGTCTAGGACACCACTGTCCGGTATCTCTCAGGTTGACCTTGATGCGGGCGGAAGAACAACGTCCAATATCAAGTTCATCCATGTCTCCATGTCATCGCCAATTGTTCGCGGGCAGGCATATGTGTCCTTCCATAAGATCAAGGGTAAGTGCATTGATGCACTATTTGCCAATCAGGGATCAGAAGAGAGTCTTATCGTCATTGCTGAGGAGAATCTGTTATACAGGATTCCAGCAGACGTGATCCTAGATTTTAGGTTGCCCAACCCACATCTGTACGAAATGGATGTCCACTTCCTGTTGGATAATGATTCTCTTGTACCATCAACGCTTCCTCAAGTATCCGTGTTTGCCCTTTTCGACAACGGTAATTGGAATGAGGTAGGCACACAGGGACAGCTTAAGGCTTTGCCATACGTGCCAGAAGGTGTCTACTACTCAAAGAAGAACGTATCACCATACATGATTGGTAAGGCAGAGGGTTCCGTCATGAACCTCGGCAACGAGAGCGGTATCTCTGTTCTGGATGGACAGGTGTCTGTTACTAGCAGACAGTATGAGACATTCTTGGGATTGCAGTTCTGGGTAAAGTCTGATGCGTACTACGACAACGTTGATATGGAACTATCCGTTGGTGACGGAATTACGAAGTTCTTCATCTCCCAGTACGATGACGGAGGAGTGTCCGCTAGGTTCTCCGTAGGTGAAACAACTTTGGACACCGGATTTACTTTGTTCCAAGGTGGACAGCAAGTTTCTGTTCCAACACTACGTAATGGAGTATGGACAGCAATCGGTGTCGCCTTTGATTCACCAGTCCAACCGGGTACAGAAGTACCCAAGTTCACCTTTGGTCCCGGCGTAAAGCTAAAGAACATCATCTTCTATGGTGGAGACAACCTTGCCAAGATTATGAACTTCCGTTCTTGGGCACAGGTCGCATACTCAAACAACACGTCAATGGCATGGCAGGACTGGGACGACAAGACTTGGGCTGAACTTTATATCTCTGCGTCTGACGTTCCCGCAATGGACATTGGTAAGCAGTACCGTGGAACAATTGGTACAAACAGATACGTTGTGGGTGAGGATGAGGGGGAGGAATCTCACACCCTGTACATCATTGACGATGGTATCACAATTACTTCTAAGGCTATCGTGTTGGACAGTGGTGAGAATCTTGTACTTTCGACGCCATCATGGAAAGGTGTCGGTACGTATTCAGCCTAATATGCTACAATAGCGTATATGAGCGACGATCCATTCAGCAAAGCAAAGCATAAGACCACAATTGTTCCCAAGATGTACGAGTGGGGACTTTTCTTCTGGCAGTTGCCAGATGGTCACCTATTCCATGACGGTAACGGAAACATGCTCAATATCAAGGCTAGCTCCATGTATGACTTCGACGCAATGAAGAAGCTCAAGAATGCAGCAGCACATTATGGTCAGCCAGAAGGCAAGCCTTGGTTCCAAGCTGGAATCCGCAGGGCATCAGATGACGAACACTCTGAGCAGGTAGACCGACTAAAGGAAGGTCTTATCCCCAGCGTTAATGACCTCGGTGCTTTGGCGGCAGCACAGGCAGCAATGAGAAAGAACGGTCACAATGAGTACTGACACCTTCATTGATGTAAAGGTGGCAAGGGATGAGATTCTCCCCACACCAAAGCCAAGCGCAGACCCTTTCGATAAGGCTTGGAAGGATATCAAGTCTGAGTCTGTTAATCTAGACAACAACCTCAAGCGTCGTGTAGATCGTCTTGAGAAGTCATTGGGCGCAGCGCCTACAGCATCTTACGAGGAATCGTCCAAGATGCAGCCTTCGGGTAGTGGAGCGCAGTCCAACCAGATCAATCCCGGCAAGTTAAATTATGTCAACGGCTACGGTGCCTTTGACGCCATCAACCCACCCTACAACCTGTACACCCTAGCTGGGTTCTATGACACCAGCTTCTCCAACCACTCCGCTATCTCTGCGAAGGTTCATTCTGCCGTGGGTATGGAGTTCTCCTTTCAGCTTACCCCCAAGGCAATGCAGGAGCTACAGACCAAGAAGCCAGAGGCTCAGGACAAGGCCAAGAAGAAGCTTGACAAGATCAAGGTAGCTGCACGCGAATGGCTCGAAGGTCTTAATGATCAGGACGCATTCACTGACACAATGAACAAGATTGTCACTGACTATGAAGCAACCGGAAACGGCTACATGGAAATCGGTCGTACAACCACGGGAAAGATTGGTTATGTCGGTCACGTTCCTGCTATTACAGTTCGTGTGCGTCGCCTCAAGGATGGCTATGTTCAGATCATTGGACAGAAGGTAGTTTACTTCCGTAACTTCGGTGCAAAGAACCCTGACCCAATCATTGGTGACCCAGAGCCAAACGAAATCATTCATTTCAAGAAGTACTCACCATTGAATACCTATTATGGTGTGCCTGACGTTGTGTCCGCAGCAACTTCTGTTGTCGGTGACCAGCAGGCAGAACAATACAACCTTGAGTACTTCGAGAACAAGGCTGTGCCTCGTTATCTTATCACCCTCAAGGGTGCCAAGCTTTCAGCAACGGCAGAAGACAAGCTATTCCGATTCCTACAGACAAACCTCAAGGGTCAGAATCACCGTACCCTGTTCGTCCCTCTTCCTCCTGATGCCGATGGCAACAAGGTTGAGTTCAAGATGGAACCTGTAGAGAACAAGATTCAGGATGCCAGCTTCGAGCAGTACCGCCAGAACAATCGCCAGAACATCTTGATGGCTCACCAAGTACCGCTGTCAAAGCTGGGTATTGCTGAGGGTAGCGGTGTAGCGGCGGCAGTAACACAGGACCGTACATTCCGTGACAACGTTATTCGTCCATTGCAGCGTTACCTAGAGAAGGTTGTGTCCAATATCATCAAGGAAGCGACTCTCTTGGTAGAACTCAAGTTCAACGAGGCTTCTGTTGTTGACGAACTCGTATCCGCACAGATTCACGAAATCTACTTGGGTCAGAATGTTATCAAGCCTAATGAGGTACGTGGAGATTTGGGCAAGGCTCAGATTGAGGGTCTTGATGATGAGCAGGCAAATCAGGCCAAGGAACAAATGCAAATGCAGCTTGATGCCAAGGCTCAGGAAAACCAAATGAAGGCTGATACAGCAGCAACTGCCGCACAAGCAAAGGCTGAGGCAGTAGCAGCTAAGCCTGCCGTAGCGGGAGCAAAGCCAGCCCGCGATGCGCGTGATAGGTCACGTTCACAGAATGCTTCTGATTCTCCAACAACTGCCACTGGAAGAAATCCAAAGGGTAGTGGAGCAAAAGCAAATAAGTGATATACTAGGAGAGCTATGATGAATTTCGCTGAAACTTCCGGTAAGATTATCGATGGACGTATCGAATTCACTGTTCCACTTACAAAGGTGGACACAGAACGTCGAATGGTCCACGGATTTGCAACGCTCGATAATATCGACCTTGCAGGAGATATCGTACCTATTGAGGCATCGCTTAAGGCATTCAAGAGTTTCGCGGGCAACATGCGAGAGATGCACGACAGGCTAAAGGCTGTTGGAAGCGTCATCTCATTCAAGCCAGAGCGCTTCTATGATCCAAAGACCGACAAGGTCTACAACGGTATCTTTGTCTCAGCGTATGTTTCCAAGGGCGCTGAGGATACTTGGCAGAAGGTTTTGGACGGTACCCTGAGGGGCTTCTCCATTGGTGGAGTCGTAACCAAGACATCCGACAAGATCGTAGACAAGGGAATCTACAGGGTCATCGAGGATTACTTCCTTAACGAACTCTCCTTGGTAGACAACCCATGTAACCAGCTATCCGCAATCATGTCATTCGAAAAGAGTGCCGATGGTGGATACCTAGCAAACACTTCACCAGAGAATGTATTCTGGTGCCGCAACGACAATACGGTTCAGATTACATCTGCAACCGCAACAACTTGTTACCACTGTGATACAACAATGCAGAACATTGGTTTCGTAGAATCATCCGATAGCGACAAGATGGAAGTTGTCAAGTCCCTATTGGCTGGTGCAAGGTACGTACCTTCTGACGGTGATACCGTAGATTTCAACGAGGGTATCGGAGTAATCGAGAAGGTAATTAGCGCAGGAACGGTAAAGCTAGACACTTCTGATGAAGTGTTTAACGCATCGGAAACTGACCCTGTAGCAATTGTACGCATCTATGCACAAAATGATGATACAATGGTTGCAGCAAATCGTCGTATTTTGAAGAATGTTTCTTCACTATCAAAGACCAAGGATAAGGAGGTTGAGAACGTGAACAACGCTGAAACTGACGTAACAGTCGTAGAGGAGGTAGTCATCGAGAAGTCTGTTGATGAATCCCTAGGCGCACCGCAGGTATTCGAAGGAACACCTAAGGATGCCGCAGAAGAGACTGTCGTAGAAGAGGTAGCTGTCGAAGAGGTTGTAGAACCTGTCGAAGAGGTTGCCGCAGAAGAGGTTGTTGTCGAGAAGGCTGTTGAAGCCCCAGTAGATGACAACTCTGAAATGAAGGCACTGCTCAAGAGTCTCACCGACGCATTGGCACCACTCGCTGGACTTGCAGAACTTGTGAAGTCTCTCGGTGGAACGGTGCAGGAAAACAGCGAAGCAATCCAGAAGGTCTCTTCTGACCTGTCCGCAGCCAAGGACGAGATTGCTTCCGCAACAAATGAATTTGGTAAGCGTGTCGATGCTGTGGAAAGCAAGAGCGCATTCCAGAAGTCTGCTGATCTGGGCGAGATTAGGCAGGTAGAGTCGGTAGTACCGGCTAAGCAAAGTAAATGGGCTGGACGTATCCTCGATACCGCCTATTTCAACAACTGACAGTTTTAATAACAAATGGAGGTGAAAATGTCAGAAGAGGTTCTAGAAAAGGCCGTTGAAGCTGGTGTTCTTGCAGCCGGTGGTATTGGTGGAGTAACTTCCCCAGCCGCAGGTAATGTAGGAAACGTAGCTGGTGGCTATTTCGGAAGCACATCCGGTGCTAACGCCGTTAACCCATCCGGTACAGCCGGTGGAGGAATCCTACAGCCAGATCAGTCCAAGCAGTTCATCGATTACGTATGGGATGCTACTTATCTTGCTCAGGATGGTCGCAAGATCACAATGCGTGCAAACACCGCAGAAATTGAGAAGCTTAATGTTGGTGAGCGTGTAATCCGCGCCGCAGCACAGGCTGACGGAACTTACGAGAACGCAGGAGCTGAATTCACAAAGATTGAGCTTACTACGAAGAAGATTCGTCTCGACTGGGAGCTTTCCACAGAAGTTCTTGAGGACAACATCGAAAAGGATGCCCTCGAAGATCGCATCGTTCGCAACATGACGAACGCACTAGCAAATGACATTGAAGACTTGGCAATCAACGGTCTAGGTACCGGCGCTGACAAGTTCCTCAAGATTATGCCGGGATTCGTAGCTCTCGCTGACGCATCCGGTTCAGGAGCACATGAGAAGGTTGTAACCGTTACTGGCGGAGCATGGACGCCAGAGGTTATGCAGGGTCTCATCGACACGATGCCTCGCAAGTATCGCGCAATGAAGAACGGTCTAAAGTTCTACGCAGGCTCTACCACATTTGCGAACATTGTTCGTAACAACGGTACTCTTGCCAACGCTATCTGGACCGACAACAACAAGCAGACGTACCTCAACGGTACCGATCAGGTAATTGGTGGCCTCAAGGCTACTAAGGTTCTGGGTCTGAATGTTGTGGAAGTACCTTACTTCCCAGAGGATCGTGTGGAACTAACCTTCCCACAGAACCGCTTGTGGGGCTTCCAGCGCGACGTGCAGATGTACCGCGAGTTCCGTAACAAGAAGGACACAATCGAGTACACCGTATACGTACGTTTCGGACTCGCTTGGGAAGAGCTTGACGCACTTGCTTATGCAGATGCAGCAGCCGACATCTGATCGGTAGAAGCTAAGTCAGAGGGGGCGGGGTAACCTGCCCCCTTTGTCGTACCCAATGATATAATGAACGCATGGAGGAAAATATGAGTGATGTTGAAGTCACCGCACCTGAGCCTGTAGAGGAAGGTGTTGGTGCCCTAGTAATGGGCAAGACCGGAGTAACACAAAAGCAGTCACGCAAGCCGCGTAAGACAGTTGTAGCGCCGGTAGCAGATGACAAGACAATTGTTGTCTCTCAGGGTAATATCGATTGGTCCGAAGTCGGAAAGCTAAAGGCAGGATTCAACGTGGTTACCAAGGAAGCGGCAGCCAAGTGGGTAACCTTGAAGAAGGTACGCGAGGCATCCGTTGAGGAAGTAAAGGAATTCTACGGACGATGATCATTCATAGAGTGCCCCCATTCCCTTTGTTTTACGACAAGGCGGGGCTAGAAGCAAGCACAGTATACACTTGGTCTTTGGTTGACGGAGACTCTGTTGAGGTTGCTAAGGGCACCGCAACAACTGATAATGAGGGCGCTCTAAGAATTGAAGTTCCAAGCATGTACGATGATGACTACGTTATGAAGGTATCCACAGGAGGATATCTCAAGGTAGCTGATCAGGTGTCCGTTGTGAGGCCATACATCGATATCAAAGCTTTGCTGCCATCAATCTATACTGAGGCGCAGTATGCCAAGGCGGCAGCCAATGAGGTTGTCGCCAGAGGCATTATCGACGGATACACCAATGGATTCTATATGCTCAAGGAAACATATGAGACAGAGGGCAGCGGTAGCGATTACCTGACGGTACCCTACAAGCTCAACAAGCTATTGAAGGTATGGGAGAGTGGAGTTCTGGTTTACGACTCTGAATCAGAAACCAACCCATACGACCTTGCAATCTCACCTGACAGGACATCGATCATTCACCTAGGTGATTCGGACTATGAGTCTGGAAAGCCAATCTCGCTCATGTTCGCAGGATCAGACTATGGCTCAACATATGGACGAAGTGGTTCCTTCCCAACAGGTAAAGATTACGTTGTCCAGTTCGAAACAGGTCACGAAGTTATCCCACCAGTAGTAAGCCAATGTCTCAAGCTTCTTGTAGACGACATTACGTGCGGCTCCTCATACACCGACAAGTATGTCTTGGAGTACGCAACAGACCAGTACAAGATCAAGTACAGCGCCAAGGCTCTTACGGGCACAGGCAATAAGACAGTGGACGTTCTGCTCAGGGTTTACAGGGACTACATCGTGAGGGCAGGATTGCTCTGATGTTCTTCCCTATGCTTGCAGACGTGTACTACCCAGTCAAGGTTCAAAAGCCTTCCGGTGCAATGGAAGCTAACTGGGAGTTCGACCAGTCGGTTCCTTGTGAACTCAAGACTGGGTCGTTCAACACATCCAAGCAAAATGCCTTGCAGACATTTGATGATCTATTCGCTTTGCCAATGCTGGTATACGGAAGGTTTGACAGGGATATCCAAATCCTACAGGACGAATCTTCGGTACCATTCTCAGAACTTCGTATCACCAATATTCGCACAAGGACTTGTGACGACACGGGATTGGTTCTTTTCAACGAGAACATCGATGGAGGAATGGTGCCTACGGTTTATGAGGTCCGCAGCCTTAGTCCCTTTATCAACCCATGGGGAGTAGCAGAGCATTTCAAGACTCAGCTTGTTCGCAGTGACGACCAAAAGGGAGCCTTGTGAGGGCGACAGTAGATGTCACTGAACTTGTCCTAAAGCTTAACAAGATCATTGAATACTCAGAGGGATTCTTGATTGAGACCCAGCGCTTGCGCAGGCAGTTCAATACAGACATCGGAAACTATGTAGTCAAGCTTCTCGGTGAGTACATCGACGGACTTGCGAGAGTTTCACCTGAGAGCTTGCATCACGTCTACGAGTGGGGACAGGTCGGCACAGAGGCTGGCAGGCTCTTCGATTTCAACATGGTGGCTACAGCAGAGCACATCACGATTGCTGGCACCTTCCTAGAATCACAGTCCGTCTCCCCGACAGGCACAGTCCCCTTCTATGACAAGGCTAGGATCATGGAAAGTGGAATCACTGTTGTCATCAAGCCCAAGGATGCGGAAGTACTCGCGTTCGAGGTTGACGGAGAGACGGTATTCACTTCAACAGAAGTCACCGTGGAACATCCCGGTGGTGAGTATGTTGCAGGATCATTCGAGAACGCAGTCGATTCTTTCTTCACGTCATATGTAACAAAGCAAATCCTGAACCCTCTATTCAAGAAGATGTCAAGGGCCACAGAATACAAGCAATTCTTTGCAGCAGGCTCTAGAGTCGGCGGTAGAGCAGGAGCACAGGCAGCACGTAGATACCTAAATGCAGGAGGCATTGATGGACTTGTTTGACGAACCACAACCAATCTGGGTTGTGAATAAATACATTTGGGAAGAGCTAAAGGTAATGTCTCCCAAGCTTGCTGATATGTGGCCCACAATTACTCCCTTCTTCCCAACGAATGATTCCACTTCTGGAATTGCACAATGGGAGGGCAAGCCTTATTTCATTTACAATCAGGCGCTGAGGGTAGAGAATTCCTTCTATCAGATCAAGAAGGCCACGTTCGTGTATTCCATGCGAACAGACTCGGATCAGACGATCCCGTTGTCAATGGCACTACAGAAGATTCTCGACCGTGAGGATGACACGGCAAAGGACATCAATGACTTCAACCTATCGCTAGGTGAAGACTCTTGTCCCGTGTACTTTCATTCGTTTGACGTTTATCAGAACGAACCCGGCAAGCCAAGGGAGAGTGCCTCTGCGCCATTCGTAGTATCTAACTTCATGGTAGTTGTAAAATACCATTGGCTTAACGCGGACCTTCCTCCATTTGAGTAAAATCAATGGTACAATTAGTTCGAGGAAACGTCCATAACTCCAAAAAGAAAGAGGTGAAACATGGCTTATACTCGTGGTGACTCTAAGCAGATCATCGTTGGTGCCGCAGCACTCTTCGTTTTCGAAGACGGCGAAATGGCAGCCGCTGACCTACCTACTTGGGTACCAGCAACAAAGGCAATTACTACAATTGCCGCTGACGCAGACTTCCGTAACGTCGGTTACACGACCAACGGACTTGAGCTACAGTACCAGCCTGACTTCGGTGAAGTTAAGGTTGACCAGCAGCTAGACGTTGCTAAGCTCTTCAAGCAGGGTATGCAGGTTACAATGAAGACCACACTGGCAGAGGCTACACTTGAGAACCTTGTTCTTGCTATTGCAGCTAAGGACACGGACCTCGCAGGTGGAGAATTGACGCTAAAGTCTGGTGAATTGGGTGACGCTCCTATCGAGCGTGGCTTGGTAGCAATTGGTCCCGGTCCTCAGACCGTTCCAACAGAGCGTATCTATGCAGCTTACCGTGCATTGTCCATGGACAGTGTAACGATCAGCGCGAAGCGCGACGAAGCTTCTCAGTTCGAAATCTCCTTCCGTATGCTTCCAGATAACTCTGGTACCTACGGTAAGATCATTGACCGCGCTGTCGGAGTCTAATAGCTCCAAGTAGTAGCTGAATGGCATAGGCACCCCTACGGGGGTGCCTTTGTCGTCCCTATGATATACTTTCGTTATTCAACTACTACGAAAGGATACACATGCCAAGCAGTGTATATGAGACTGAAAACCTCACGCTCGAAGACAATATGGTCATCTCGATGAAGCCCCTAAAGATTGCCAACCTCCGCAAGTTCATGGCTGAGTTCGCAAAGCTAGAGAAGGCCGGTAGCGACAACGACAAGTCGTTCAACATCCTAGGTGACTGTGTAGTCATCTGCCTAAGCCAGTGGGTCAAGGAAGACTTGACCAAGGAGTGGATCGAAGATAACCTAGACATCAACAACTATTACGACATCATCCGTGTAGCTTCCGGTATTGATATGCGTATTCAGGGAAACGTCTAAGCGGCGGGACAACATGGGAAGACTTCGACCTTGCTAAGCTAGAAGGCGAAGTCTTTCTGTTGGGTATGTGGAAGGACTACGAGGAACTCGAACACAGTCTTTCAATGGCAGAACTCAACGCAACTCTCGCCGCCAAACGAGACGCAGACTATCAACAGCAGAAATTCCATGCAGCATTGCAGGGAGTCGATCTTGATAGCCAAGGCGGTAAGCCCGAAGACCAAGAGCCAAAGACACTCCAAGACTTTGCAAACAAGATGGCCGCAAAGGAAGTCGGCACATCGACAAATGACATCGCCACCCTTCGTGGG
>Ga0302285_10000232_pt1 | contig 32608 bp, 29 predicted proteins | sample III_Fen_E2_2_FD_200455 | JGI IMG/M metagenome (GOLD analysis project Ga0302285, IMG submission 200455) | Peat permafrost microbial communities from Stordalen Mire near Abisko, Sweden - III_Fen_E2_2 | ecosystem: Environmental > Terrestrial > Soil > Wetlands > Permafrost | place: Sweden: Abisko... | reverse complement strand
AATTGCCTCCAACTTTAGTTGGAGGGTCAAATATATGAATCATAATATTGGCTTTAGCTGAAATATAAATGACTAACATTCAGAATTCAAGATCTAAATCATTTGGCTAAAGCCGTTTTGAATGTCCTATTTTAACTCCAGCTAAAGCTGGAGTCTATTGAAAACACAGAGGAATAGGTACAGGCGTTTAGATCGTCCAAATTAATTGCCTCCAACTTTAGAAGGTGTCTTAAATCAAATATTTAAAAAATAAATGATATTGATCTATACCTCTACTTTCTTATCTTTCTTCTTTTCTTTCTTTTCTTTCTTCTTTCTTTTCTTTCTTCTCATCACTCATCTCTCATTCCTTATCTCTCATTCCTCATTTCTTACCTCTTGCCTCTTATTCCTTGCCTCTTCCCTCTTCCGGTTGTCATTTTTTTTATTAATTCATATAGAATTGGAATAAATTTGTACTTTTGTCCGCTAAATAATATCAAATATTCAGGTGTATGAATCTTCGTATCCGGCTAACTATTCTTCTGGGTATTTTCCTTTGCAGTTGTACGGTCGTTCCCGATGGTATGAAGACTGCCGAAAGGCTGATGGAAACCTCTCCCGACACTTCCCTGCATATTTTGCGTGCATTACCGCTCGATGTCTACCGTGCGGGCTCCAATCGTGCCTTATACGGTTTACTGATGGCCAGGGCACTTGATAAGAACCAGCTGCCGCTTAAGAATGATTCCTTGCTGGATTTCTCCATCAATTATTATATCAGTCACAACGATAACGAACATTTGGCAACCTGTTATTTATACAAAGGTCGGATGTATAAATACGCGATGAAGTTCGAAAGGGCAATGGACTACTATTTAAAAGCTTTGGATGCAGCAGAAATAAAAAAAGATCATATTTTGTTGGGCAGGATCAACCTGGATATGGGCGATATCTATAATAACCAGAATGACTTTGCACTGGCACGATCGAAATACCGCACAGCCTATTATTCATTTTCAGAAGTAAATTTTCAACCACAGGCCTTCTATTCACGGTTGAATATTGGCAGGACCTACTATGCTGCAAAAGACTATAAAAATGCCCAAAAGTACTTCCTGAGTATTTCGTCGCTTGCTAAAGATTCCTTGCAAAAAGGAGCACTATTGCAGGAACAAGCCAACAACTACTATAAATATGGTAAATTGGATACAGCCCTTGTTTATTTCAAAGAGGTCATCAACTACCCGTATATCGGGAATAATCGTGCCATCCGCTATTTATACCTGGCAGATCTGTATTTTGATATAAACAAAATTGATTCAGCATTTTTCTATGCCAAGAATGTATTGAACTACAAACCTGATATCCGTACCCGTCGGGAATGTTATCGCATTCTGGTGAATACTGTATCGGTAAAAGGCGATCTGAATGCTTTGAGCCGGTATATGAATCTGTATCAGAAATGCTCAGATTCTATCCGTATCATCGATGCCCAGACCAAAGGCAGTGTGTTGGAAGTTATCCACAATGTCAATAACGAAGTTGAAAAAGCAAAAACTAAACTGGGCTATTTATACGCCATTTCGACATTGATGCTTCTTGCCGGCCTGTTGTTTTATATCAGACAAATCCGGCACCACAGGCACGAAAGACTTCATGCGGAACAGTCCGTATTGCAACAAAAAATCAGCAACCGTCAGGAAGTTATTTCCAACTACAGGGAAGCTTTGTTCTCCCTGATGGACACAATCAAATCAAAACAGTCGGTTGAACGAAAGAAGGCAAGCCCCACGGAAATAGAGATACTGAATCTTCAACTATGTGAAAAAGTGCTGCATCTAAACGATCTCGATTTCTTCTACCGTGAAATGGATACTGTGCTCAACAACCTGGCAAGTAAACTAAAGGAGCGTTTTCCTTCCATTTCCTCTAAAGAAATCATATGGTGCTGCCTGAATATTCTCGGGATGCCTAAAACAGACATCTGCCTGGTTCTGGATTTCAAAACCAGTGGATTAAAGAAAATGAAACAACGCCTGGCACAAAAACTCGATTTGCCCGATGCTACCGGGTTGGATAACTACCTGATGAATATCCTCTACGAATAGTGAATGAGGATTGAGAAATACAGCAAGAAGTATGAGGCATTACAGGGGGCAAATTACCACATGACAGTTAGCTTTACGAGTGTAAATTCAGAATTTTGGACCACTCGAAAATTTAATTATTGCTATTTTATTCTACTCTGAGAATTGATTTGTTTAAAAAATAAGGGAAATAGGTTGGGGTGTCAGGTGTTCTACTAAGTCCCCCACGATCAGTCTTGTTTCCGGATAAAAAAAAATGTTTCATCCTTTACAGAATGAAACATTTTTTTATTCAGGATATTTTAGGATTTTTATTACTCATCTCTCACTCCTTACTCCTTACCTCTTACTCCTTACCTCTTACTCCTGTTTATCAGTCAAACATATTTCTGAAGTGAGCAAAGAAGTTACGGGATGCAGTAGCATTTGGTTTTACATTGTCCGATTTGTTGAGTTTTTCGATAGCCGCTTTTTCATCCTTACTCAGGTTCTCAGGGATATATACCCCGATATTAACCAACAAATCGCCGGTTCCGTATTGGTTGACGCTTGGCAATCCTTTACCGCGAAGTCGCAATACCTTACCGGGTTGTGTTCCGGGAGCAATCGTCACTTTCACTTTACCTTCCACAGTAGGCACTTCCACCGAACCACCCAAAGTAGCCATAGGAAATGTCAATAGCAGGTTATATATTAAATCGTTCTCGTCGCGGATCAGTTCAGGATGAGCTTCTTCTTCAACCAACACCAATAAATCGCCATTCACTCCTCCCCTACGGGCAGCATTTCCTTTGCCGCTTACCGAAAGTTGCATTCCTTCGGCAACACCGGCAGGAATGTTGATGGTAATCACTTCATCTTCACGTACAATTCCTTCACCATTACAATGAGTACATTTTTCCTTGATAACCTTTCCATCACCTCCGCAGGTAGGACATTCGGCCGCAGTCTGCATCTGACCAAGAATGGTGTTTTGCACCCGGGTAACCCGTCCCTGACCGTTACAGGTAGGACATGTGGCAGAAGCCGATCCTTTCGCTGCACCCGTACCGGTACAAACGGAACAGGAGACATATTTCTTTACTTTTATTTTCTTTTCAACGCCCGCAGCAATTTCTGACAGGGTAAGCTTTACTTTTACGCGCAAATCAGAACCACGGCGTACACGTTGTCCTCTGCTTTGTTGTTGACCACCGAATCCGCCAAACCCACCAAAATGTCCGCCAAAGATATCTCCGAAATGGGAAAAAATGTCGTCCATATTCATGTTTCCGCCATTAAATCCACCACCAGCAGCACTGCCTACTCCGGCATGTCCGTATTGGTCGTAGCGTTGACGTTTTTCAGGATCACTGAGTACTTCGTAGGCTTCGGCAGCTTCTTTGAAGTTCTCTTCTGATTTTTTATCACCCGGATTCTTATCAGGATGAAACTTGATTGCTTTTTTACGGTAAGCTTTCTTTATTTCATCAGCACTGGCTGATTTGGAAACTTCCAGTATTTCGTAATAATCTCTTTTGGACATATCTTAATTTACAATTTACTCATTTACAATTTACTATTTAACTATTTTTCCTGATCATCCTGTCTGGATGGTCAGATCACCGACTGAGTTTTACTTTTAAAATGAAGAAAACTCAAATAAAAAAATGTAATAGTTAAAAATTGAAAACTTAAATTCAATGATTTTTGCTTTATTTCGTAGAGTCGTATTTAATACTGCGAGAACCCGTATCTCCGGGACTCCTTACCTCTTACCTCTTACTCCTTACATCTGTCTTATTCTCCTACGACTACTTTCGAGAATCTGATCACTTTCTCATTCATAGTGTACCCTTTAGCCACACAATCAATAATTTTTCCTTTTAAGTCTTCGCTTGGAGCAGGGAAGGTAGTAATTGCCTCGTGGAATTGTGTATCGAATACTTCATTTTCAGTTGGAATGGCTTTCACTCCGTTTTGAAGCAGAAAGGACATAAATTTCGAATAAATCAATTCTACGCCATCTTTTACTGCCTGAACATCTTCCGATGTTTCCATCGCTTTCAGTCCACGTTCAAAGTCATCCACCAAAGGAAGCATATCCACCAATACTTTTTCACCGGCTGTTTTCAATAAATCAATGCGTTCTTTCAGTGTCCGTTTCCGATAGTTATCAAATTCAGCCATTAAACGAAGGTTTTTATCGTTCAGTTCAGCACATTTCAAAGACAGGGTCTCCAGTTCATCTACTTTCTGATCTGCGGCATCTTCGGTAGTCTCAGTAGCTGGAATAGTTTCATCTACCTGTGATTCTCCGGTTACTTCGGGTGATTCCTCTGTATGTTTTTGTTTTGTCATATTTAAATTTTATTTTTATGCATAATGATTGTCCTTCACCAGCAGTGACAGGTACATCGAATATATCAATAATTTTGCCAAAACACCCGTATTCCGGTTTTGGCAGAAGACATGTGGCAGATTGGCAGAAAAGTAAAAAAAAATACTTTTTTATCTTGTCAAAATGATCACTAATCACTATTTCCTCTTTTCTTTCAAATAAATAAATAAAAAGGAATTATATCAATCCTTTTACCTTGTCTAAGTATCACATCTTGTTGATTGAAAGTAATTATTATTCCTTTATCCATTTTAAAAAATTCCATTGCTTCAAATAAAACTTCTTGTTCCCTTATTTCGTTTTCATTATTTAAATCGTAACAAACCTGGATAAGTTGTTCAGGTATTTTATTTTTACATACCACGAAATCACATTCTTGTCCTTTTTCATTATAATAGTATATTTCTTTTTGTTGCCTGCGTAATTCCCAAAAAACGATATTCTCTAATTTTCTACCCAAATCTTTATTAAATGATGCTGATACTGCTCCTAACAAACCTGTATCAATAAAATAAATTTTACGTGGATTTACCAGTTGAACTTTATACGAATATGAAAACTTTGGTATAAATTGAATTAAATAGGACTGTTCAAAAAATGAAAAATAATCCAAAATTGTAGCAGTACTTTTAATGCCAATACTTTGTGTTAATTTCGTTGCAGACACCAAATTGCTAACATTGGAAGCTAAATAAATCAACAAACGTTTCAATGACTTTACATCCCTTATATTATGCCTCACTGCAATGTCACGATAGAGTATATCATCTAATAAAGCAGTAAGTATATCCTGATCTTGTGTTTTAATATATTCTGGAAAACCTCCGGTCTGCATGTATTGAAAAAATGATGTTTCATTATGTTCTACCTTTTTAAAAGCACAGAACTCTCTAAAGGAAAAAGTTCTTTCGTAACATGCCTTCCGGTTAGCTTTGTTCCTAATTATTTACTTAATAACGTAGCATTTGAACCTGATACAACGACACGGTATCCCTCATCTAATTTCTGTCTGATATACAATTCCCAACCACTCACAACTTGAATTTCATCAAAAAAAAGTAGTTTCTTATCCATTTGATTTATAATTAAATCAAGCAATTCGAAATCTTCTATTTCAAAATTATATAGTTTTGGAATATCAAAATTAAGATAAAAAGCAGATTCATGGTGATTTAATATCATTTGTTGAAGCAAAGTACTTTTACCACATCGTCGAATACCTGATACTATTAAGGCATGATTTATTAAATTATCAGGCATTTGTGATAATAAATCACGTTCTAATCCAGCATCTTTTTCATTTAGCCGATTTTGTTGTTAGTTAACAACTTCTTTTATAACAGTTTGCTTTATCATTTTAGTTCTTTTTTAAATAATACAATATGCAAATATAAAGTATTTATTCACAATAGATAATAGTATTCATTCTAAATGAACAATAGCATTCATCCTAAATGGACAATACAAACTCATCCGTAATTGTTAACCACTTATCACTAATCGTTAATCACTAATCTCTAGCCGTTAATCACTAATCACTCTTCGTTAATCACTTATCGTTAATCACTAATCACTTATCGTTAATCACTAATTACTTTATTCTAAACTCAACTTTTCCAAAGTAAAAGAAACTTTGGAAAAGTAAGTAACACCATACTAATCACCAATCATTTTGGGGTTCTTTCTTTCTTTTCTTCTCTTTCTTGTTCCCCTTCAGGGGCTAGGGGCTCTTTCTTTCTTCCCCTTTAGGGGCTAGGGGCTCTTTCTTTTCTTCTCTTTTCTTCTTCCCCTTCAGGGGCTAGGGGTTCTTTCTTCTCTTCTCTTGTTCCCCTTCAGGGGCTAGGGGCTCTTTCTTTCTTCCCCTTCAGGGGCTAGGGGTTCTTCACTTCGTTAATCACTAAATTGATTTTCTCTCCCAATTCATTTAATGATACCAGTTCTATACCTTCTTTCATCATCCACCCTTTTTCAATAGGTGATACAACAAATACTCTTTTTGGAGCAATATCTTCAATAGCATTAAAGTTTCCTTTTGATAAAGAGGGCGAATATCCGGATTTACATTCAATTGCAAAAACGATATTTCGTATTTTCATTACGAAATCAATTTCTGCTCCATTGCTTGTCCTGTAAAAATAGAAGTATGCTTCCGGAAACAATCCTTTCAGGTTAGACAATACGATTTGTTCCCATACTCCTCCGATAGAAGGATGTCCCGACAGTTCTTCAAAACTTCGCAATCCCAACAATGAGGTTGTGATACCTGAATCCGAAATATATACTTTTGGAGCTTTCACCAATCGTTTACCCAAATTAGAAATGTAGGGTGGGATTACCTCTACCATAAATGCACTTTCCAATAAATCAATATAGTTCTTCACAGTGAAAACCGAAACTCCCAATGATTTTGCGAGAGTTGTATAATCTACAGTTTGACCGTTTACATGAGCAAGCATTTGCCATAACCGCCGCATAGAAGATGGGTTAAATCCTCTCCAAAATAATAAATCACGCTCCAAAAAGGTTGAAATAAAGTTTTCAAGCCATTCAAATGATGTTTCATCATCGTTGGCAAGTATACTTCGTGGAAATCCACCACGAGCAATGTACTTTTCGATTGTGCATTTTCCAACTAATTCTTTCCAAAGAAAAGGAGTTAGTCTTTTATAGCTTATTCTTCCTGCAAGTGTTTCTGAGCTTTGTTGCAATAAATCTCTTGAGGCTGAACCTAAAATCAAAAAAATGCCATTTCTTTTCCAATCATCTGCAAGACTTCTCAAAAGTGGAAATATTGCCTGTTTTCGCTGGATTTCATCAATACAAATTAGTTTTGTTTGTTGAGTAGTTAAAAACCATTCCGCATCATCCAGTTTTTGCAAATCGGAAGGTCGTTCCAGGTCTAAATAAATGCATTCCGAATTGTTCTCCAGCAAATATTTCACCAATGTAGATTTACCACATTGACGTGGTCCTATCAATGCAACTATTGGATTGTTTCCCAGTGCCTTCAAAACACTTTCTTCTATTTCTCTATGAATATACATTGGACAGTTCTTTTCATTTACCATGCAAATATATAATTAAATATCATAATTACATGGAAGAACAATAATGTTTAACGTTTAGTGATAAACCAATTATCACTATTTTCTATACTCAACTTTTCCAAAGTAAAATCTTCTCTTATTCCCCTTTAGGGGTTAGGGGCTCTTTCTTTCTTCTCTTGTTCCCCTTTAGGGGCTAGGGGCTCTTTCTTTCTTCCCCATTAGGGGCTAGGGGCTCTTTCTTCTCTTATTCCCCTTTAGGGGCTAGGGGCTCTTCTCTTTTCCCCTAACCCATTCATAGAAAGGAATTATTTGAATTTCAATTTCATTGAAAGTTAATATTCTTTTTTGGTCGAAAGTGATCAATAGGGCTTTATTCACTTTCATCTTTTTACAAACTTCAACCAAAGCACGAAACTCTCTGATTTGAGTAGTTTCATTGTCTATTTGCCAGCATACCTGTATAGGTTGTAATAGCATATCTTTTTTAACAATAAAATCACATTCGTATTTATCTTTAAAATAATAAACGTCTAAACCAGCTTTTACTAATTCTAACAGGACTGCATTTTCGAGCAATTTTCCATTATTTTCTGACAGGCTAAATTCCATTGCTGAAAGCAATCCTGTATCGATGGCATATAATTTTTTATCTGATTTTGCTTGTTTTATTTCTGAATAATCGAATTTTGGAATAGAGATCCCCAAAAAGACTGTATAGGTATATTGTTCAAATTCATATAAATAATTATTGCTTACTTTATAGCCCATTGATCGCAAATCATTGTATATCTTATTAACAGAAAGAGGCTTACCTATATTAGAAAACAATTTCTTTATAAAATACTTTAATACCAATACATCGTTTATTTTATAACGTTCTACAATATCCCTAAAAATCATAGTATTAAAATAACTTTGCAATACTCTGATGCGAACATTGTTTTCAAAATTAATGACTTCCGGAAAACCACCTTGTTTAATAAATTGCAGTGCATTGTTTATTACTTTCGCCTTTTTTCCGGGATGAATTGTATCAAATTCAACTCCTTTAAAATCAAGATATTCAACAAAACTTAATGGATATACTGTATAAGTAATTGTTCTGCCTCTCAATGAATCGGCAATTTCAGTACTTAATAACTTAGCATTCGATCCTGTTATAAAAATATGTTTACTATAATTGTCAAATATCCGTCGAACAAACTTTTCCCAACCATTTATATTTTGTATTTCATCAAAAAAGAAATAACAATCATTCAATTTCTTGTCAGGATATAATTCTGAAAACCCTTGCAAAATAAAATCCAATTGGTCAGTTTGCAGCATTAACCGTTCGTCTTCAAAGTTTAAGAATATAATATTTTCACGTGAAATGCCTTTTCTTACAAGTTCATTCATTGATTGATACAACAAATAAGTTTTTCCACTCCGCCGGGCACCAATCAGACTGACAATAATTTGTAAATCAGTATTTATTACTAATTTACGTCTTATTATTGCGGGTAATTCACGTTGTTGAAATTCAACGATTATTGATTTTATTACATCTTTCATCCCAGCATATTAGTTTATTTTGCCAATAATAATAACAATATATTCGCTCAATATACGAAACAATAGACAATATATTTAGTTCATTTTACGAATATAAAATTTACAATTAACACTTTACTAATCAATCTTCGTTAATCACTAATTACTTTATTCTAAACTCAACTTTTCCAAAATAAAAGAAACTTTGGAAAAGTAATTACCAAACTAATCAATCATTTTGGGGTTCTTTCTTTCTTTCTTTCTTTCTTTTCTTCTCTTCTCTTTTCTTGTTCCCCTTCAGGGGTTAGGGGCTCTTTCTTCTCTTCATTAATCACTATTCACGAATCACTTTTTTTATTTCATTAAATAGTTCTATTGCTTTGTTGCATTCAAGACCTGCTTTTTCAGCTACCGCAAATAAATCTTCTTTAGTTGGTGAAATGCTGTCATTTATGGAAGTTGTATGAAACCCATTCATTCCATTGCATGGTAAAATATCAAAGGCTGGCGAAAGTTTCCATTCATTTTCATAAAGAATAAATGCAAAGTTCTTTGCATGATCATCTTTATTTCCAATCAAAAAATTGAACACCATGAGACGATATAATTTCCACATTTCTTGCACATTGTGAGTCAGAGCCTGACAGAGCTGAAAAATATTCAGATAATCCAGACAGGGAATTCGATAATCTGCATTTAATAATCCGGCAACACTCACAACATGTAACTTCCCATTGGGTGTCCGATCGAAGCGTTCTACTCCAAAAAACTTTGCTTCGAATAATCTTGTTTCCGGCATCTCCAGTCCGCACTGTTTTGCAAGTACGGAGTATTTATACTCAGTTTTACCAATGCTGGCAGGATCGGTGGTTGCTCTAAACTTTACGAGCCAGTCTTTGCCTTCGTATTTGACAACTATTTTTGGTCGTGCACCACCCGGCGAACCTCCTTGTTTGTATAAACTTTCGATGGAGTCACCCTGATACGTATCGCTCCTAAGGATTTTCTCTGTTTCTGATGCCAGATGTTCAAAATTAATAGTTTCTTCATTGTTCATAACACTCCGATCAGGGCGGAACTCCAATGCTCCGCGACCGGTAGAACCTACAAAGGATAACTTGTCGAGTATGGACAGTTTTCGTGGATTTATCCCTTGCTTTTGAAGATATCGATCTAACAGCAATGAACCCCACCCATCTGGTAGGCAATCGTCAAATACACCAAAATTGCCGTCGAAAGGAGTACGTTTCGCGAACATAACTCCATTTTTTAATGGAAGTTCAAAAGGAGAAATAGATATTCCGGTTGTCAGATATCCGGCATCATATTCAAATGCGCCTAAACCATCTTCCGTCAATGCCAAACGACCCACTCTGGCATTTCCCAAAAAGACTTCGACTACTTTTATACTTTTCATATTTTAAACTCTAATCACAAATGGAACTTGCGACATCCCGTTTTTTCGGGATCGTTAATCGTTAATCACTAATCGTTAATCACTAATCACTAATCACTAATCGTTAATCACTGTTTCTTCCCTCTTTTTCGAACACTACTTTCCGAACTCAACAATTCGTCAAGGCTTTGATATTGTTTTTGAGCAAACAGATTGCTAAAATCATCGGTCATATTCAATGCGAATGCAAGTTTAACCAAACTTTGAAGTGAAATGGTACCTTTTTGTTCAAATTTACGGTAAGTCTCTAAATTTACTCCTGCCCGTAATGCCAGCCCGCTTTGAGTAAGGTTCAAATCTAACCTCCGATCCTTAACTTTTCCGCCTATTGACTTACAAATATCCGGAACAGTAACATTGTTAAATTGTATTATACTACCACTTGATGCCATAAACGTATACTTATTAATATAATATTACTACTTACAAAGATAATAAAATTTAGTGATTAACGATTAGTGATTAGTGATTAGCGGGTAACGATTAGTGATTAACGGGTAACGATTAGTGATTAACGATCAGTGATTAACGATCAACGATTAGTGATTAACGGGTAACGATTAGTGATCAACGATTAGTGATTAACGGGTAACGATTAGTGATTAACGATTAGTGATTAACGATTAGTGATCAACGATTAGTGATTAACGATCAACGATTAGTGATTAACGGGTAACGATTAGTGATTAACGGGTAGTGATTAACGGGTAACGATTAGTTGTTAATCACTGATCGTTAATCGTTAATCGTTATTTTCCGTTGGTTTTCTTTTATTTTTTACCGATTTCTTTGCTGTTATGATACTAGCTGTCAGTATCTTCATAATTTCAACAGCATCATTTGTCAAACTATCGAATTCTTTTAGATTGATAAAATCAGTACGATAAAGTAATTTCAACCAATAAATTGATTCATTGCATTCTTTCTGAGCAATGCCATACTTGTGAATAAAATCAACCTTACTTTCTGCAAAACTACCTTCACTCTGAAGTGCTCCGATGGCAGTTCCTGCTCGTAAAAGTTGATTTGACAATACATATTCTTTCTTAATATCTGATAAATACTTATAAGTGTTTACTATACGAATTGCAAAATTAAAACTCTTTTCAGTCAAAATAGATTCTTTCATATGATCAAAATGTTGTGTTAATTACTAATAATTTATTACTTATCGTTAATCACTAATCATTTATCGTTAATCGTTAATCACTAAACGTTAATCACTAATCATTTATCGTTAATCGTTGATCACTAATCGTTAATCACTAATCACTAATCGTTAATCGTTGATCACTAATCACTAATCACTAATCGTTAATCACTAATCGTTAATCACTAATCACTAATCGTTAATCACTATATCAACCCTCTCCCCGCCAGTTTAAACCAATTCCAACCCACTACAGCCAGAAATATAAAAACCAGATACCACTTAAAGTATTTCTTTTCTTTATTGGTGATCTTACTGATTCCAAATGCTGCAAATATCATCAGGAAAGGAACAGCAGGTAGGTGGAAACGCTCCGATTCGGCAAAGGTGCTCATTGCAATTACAAGTAAATAACCAAGCGTAAAAGCTTCAAGTAATAGATAATCCCTCCATTTTTTATTTTTCAGAATCCAGTAAAAAGCAAAAATTACAAAGAAAGCCATGATGTTTTTCACGTAATTTCCACCATGTATCAGTTTTTGATTCCGTTGTCCCGGTGAATCCACCATAGTTGGAAAAGGAATAACAAAAATCAACGGTGCAAAAACTGCACCGGAAGCATATTTAGATAATTTATTGGCTTTTACTTTGGATATTTCACCCTTTTCCTGGTTTGTCGATCTGGCTGCCCAGACAGCTTCTACTTCTGTAGCTACTCTTCCACCAATAAAAAAACCGACAGTACCCACCATCCACACGACTAAGACTGTACGCTTTCCCAAGTTTAGCACATGGTTTGACGAAAATAATAAAGCCGTGAAAAGAGCAAATATAGCTGCAGCACCTAAAACAGTTCTTAAAAAGAAAAGTGATAGTGCTAACATTATGGGTGGAGCTATATTTATAAAGTTAAACTTTTTTCCTCTTAGTAAAAAATCAGAACGCTCTATAAACCAAACGATCAACAGAATCATTTCTGTTTCTTTAAGATGCATGCCTGTGTACAATATTAAATTTGGCATTAACATGCAAAAAATGGATGCTATTCGCCCCACTTCTTCTCCAAAATTATTTTTTGCAAACCGATATATTAAAACACAAGTATATGCACCGTAAATTGCTTTTAAAAATCTTGCAATTAAAATTGAACCATCTGTAAACCAATATTGACAACCCAAATAAAAGGGATATCCCATGTCTGAATAACCTCCTCTGATTGATTTAACAAATAGTTGTAAGCTACCTTCATTTATCAATTGGGCAACCCATAATCCTTGATCATGGTAATTCAACGCATCTGCAGCATCAAATTCAAAAGGCTGTCCATTAAATACATTGTAAAAAAAGTAACTAAATATAACCCATATTATCCTGACAATAAAAGCAGTAAGAAAAAGATTTCTAGAAAATTTACGTAATGAATACTCAGACCATTTACGGGTAATTATATTAGAAAAATAGAAGAAACATAGTACTTCAACTATTCCAAAAATCCAAAACATAATGGGTAAAGCATGGATAAAAAACACAATATTACATAGAACCAATACACAAATATAAAGTGTAATGGCTTTGTTAGTAAAGTATTTTGGGAAGTAGTTGAGCACGAAGTAACGATTAGTGATTAACGATTAGTGATTAACGATTAGTGATTAACGATTAGTGATTAACACGAATACACTATTTATTTTTCTTAATGCCAAAAGTACCCAATAATATCCATTTACCTTTTACCAGCATATCCGTAATTTGAGGATTTAGTATTTTTCTAAAAATATATTGTTTGATTAATCCGCTCGTGGTATTCCAGGAACCTGCAAAATGATGAATACAATAGGTATTTTCGGTTAATGTGATAATTCCGGTTCTACCTTTGGGGCAAAAATAATCCTTAGGAAAAATATGAATCCAATTTTTATAAACCTGAAAACTATTTACGAGTTTAAATCCAGTATCAACCATAAGTTTACTTATAATCGTAACATTTGAAGTCATATCCATTGATCCATCTGGAAGAATGAAATGACGGTCATTATTGTAATACTCCATCATTTCTTTCGCCCACCGACCGTTTTTTTCACTTGCCATAATACCGGTAGGGATATCCTTTTCACTTTCGAAACCTGAAAAAGCAGGTAAATACAATAAATCATCAATAGACTTCAACACTTCCACATCAGTATCCATATAAACGCCTCCTTCGTTATAAATGGCATATAATCGCACATAATCCGTCACAAATGCAAATTTACGGGATAGATATGCTTCCTTTACATAAAGTATTGAATTTATGTCAAATGAATCTTCATTCCATAGTCTTAATTCATAATCCGGTAAGAATTTTTTCCATGAATCAATACATCTTACTGCCAATTCCGGCATTTGCCCTTTACCAAACCAGCAATAATGAATTATTTTGGGAATCATCTTTTTATTTACTATTTGTTTATTTACTATTAACTATTTGAAACACACTATAAATAATTCACTATAAACTATTTAATAAAAAATCAACAATTCGTTGAGAAGCGAACCCATCACCATAAGGATTTTCAGCATTTGACATGGATAAATAGATTGAATTGTTATCCAATAGTGTTGAAACTGCCGATTGTATTTTTTCTGGATTTGTACCCACCAACAATACAGTCCCTGCTTCAACCGCTTCGGGTCGTTCGGTGGTATCACGCATTACCAGGACCGGTTTTCCGAGTCCGGGTGCTTCTTCCTGAATACCACCACTATCAGTCAACAAGAAATAAGATTTGCTCATCAAATAGACAAAAGGTAGATAATCGAGTGGATTGATAAGAAAAACATTATTATCAACTTTTAAAGTAGATGTAGAAACTACCTCTTCATTTGATACTAAGATTGCATTTTCTCCGAATACTTTCTTAACGGCTAACCGCACATTTGGATTCAAATGAACCGGATAAACAAAATCGACATCCGGATATTTTTTTGCTAATAGTTTGATGGAAGTACAGATATTCATAAAACCGTCCCCGAAATTTTCTCTTCGGTGACCTGTGATTAATATAAGCTTTCTGTTTTCGTTAAGTCGATTAATATCGTATCCATCTTTTATTAATGAGCACTTTATTGAATCATCAATCTCTGAGTTTTGTCCAATTTTGATCATTACCCATTTTAGGGCATCAATTACCGTATTACCGGTTACAAGAATGGACGATGCTGCTATGTTTTCATCCAACAGATTTTGTTTTGAAAGCTTTGTTGGGCTAAAATTATAAGTGGCAATCCGACTGGTTATCTGACGATTAATTTCTTCGGGCCAGGGACTGTAGATATTATTAGTACGTAATCCCGCTTCAATGTGTGCTACAGGGATTTGTTGATAATAGGCGGCTAATGCTGTGGCTGTTGAAGTAGCAGTATCACCATGAACAAAAACCAGTTCCGGTTTCACATGTTTAAGAATGTCACGCATACCTAATAAAACCCGTGATGTAATATCGTATAAGTCCTGATTGGATTCCATAATATCCAAATCATAATCAGGTGTTATATCAAAAAGTGTCAAAACCTGATCCAACATTTCTCGATGTTGCCCGGTTACACAAACTAAAGTTTCAAAATCAGTTTGATAATCCTTAAATTTTTTTACCAGGGGTGCCATTTTAATGGCTTCAGGACGAGTACCAAACACCAATAATATTTTTATCATTTTTAAAATCTATTTATTTCGTATTCCCAATAACTCTAATGATTTAATTGGAGTACAATATTGATTCCAATAATTCAAGGCACCTGTCTCTAATTTTATTCTGTAATCATCATTATTCAAAATATATAATATTGCACTTTTTATATGCTCTTCACTGTCTTCTACAAAATGGATATTTATACCATGTAAAAGCGGACTTGGCAAATCATTGCATATAGAAGTTGTTATAATTGCTTTACCTAAGGCTAAATACTCTCCCAATTTCCAACCATTGCAATTTAACCACGCAGGAGTATTGAATACCAATATAGTTTGATGTAGTTTTAATATATAATTACTAATTGGCATAAAATCATTGAATATCAATTTTTTAAATCTTTCATTTAAAATAAAATTTCCGCTATAATAAAAACCACCTTCAAATTTAATTTTATCAATTGATTTACATGTTTCTATAAAAACAGCTCTTTTTTTATTGACAAATTCATCATTATCAATCCATTCATCACTTTGCCATAAAGTACTAATATGAAAAATATAATTTTTTTTAGGGATTGTGTGGAAATACATTTCTAAGGGTAATCTTAGTAAATACTGTCTTTTATATTTTCCGATAAACTTTTTAAAATTTGTTTTTTTATTTAATTTTATATAATTTGAAATCGCAAAATAAATAGTATTTTTTATTGACCAAAGTTTTATTCCAAAACTGGGCGCTAATGATACAAGTTTATTTTTATACTCAATAGGTGTTTCATTCATATTAGCATTAACACTACCATAAACATCACACCATTCATAACATTTTTTTTTAATTAAATATGAATCATCGAGACTAATAGAATATTTTGTTAATTTATTGTCAAAAACAATAAAATTTAGATTTCCATCCTCATCATTCGTTTCTTTAAATGGCATAGATTTAAATACTATGTTTTTTTCTCCAAAAAGATAATAAAGCCCTTTTATATAAAAACTGGCATAATAGACGTTAACTTTTGAATCAATTATTACTTTCGTTTCCATTTCTAATCATATATTTTTTAATGTTTGAGCTTTTTTTTAGAAACCAAATGTACAACGTTACAATTTCAATAGGAAGTATAAGATAATATAATCTGTATTTAAACGGATGATTATTCCAATGAATATTTTTCAAAATATTATTAACCTCATTTTTATAATTTCCATCTAAATAATAAGGTAATAAACTATATACAGCAAGCTTTTCAAATAAAATTTGAAATTCAATATTGTTTTTAAGAATTTCATAATTACTAAAAAGCATATGTTGTTCTGATTTATATAATTTATCATTAACTGCTCTGTTTTCTAATTCAACATCCTGATTATAATATGCAAGAGGTATATTTAATAAAGCAACAGGATATTTCATAGCTATTCTAATCCATAAATCAAAATCTTCACCAAATCTCAAACAGGGTTTAAAGCCTTTTTCTGACTCAAAAATCGTTTTTTTTAAAATCGTTGCTCCTGTCCACAAAGGCATATACATGTTTTTTGCATAAACATGGAAATAATTTATTAAACCTTTTTTAAATCCATCTTCCACTCCTATGTTTGCTACAATCAGTTTTCCATTTTTTACTATGTAATAACTACTTCCATAGATTCCAGCTTCCGGAAATTGCTGAATAAATGCCATCATTTCGTCAAGGTAAGTTGGTTTCCACCAGTCATCAGCATCAAGGAAAGCAATAAAATCATAGTTAGCTACTTTAACACCATTATTCCTTGCTGTTGAAACTCCTTGATTTTTTTGATCTAAAATTATAATTTTTTCTTTTGACAATTGTAAATCACGAATTGTAAATTGTAATTTCATTAACGAATCATCTGAGGAACCATCATTCACAACAATTAATTCAAACTCCTGATAAGTTTGATTCAATACTGAACGAATAGCTTTTTCTATATATGCAGCTTTGTTGTAAAGTGGAATAATAACTGAAAACATAACAATATTTGATATCAAATTTCGACAATTAGAACATTGAATTTGAACTTTTAACTACTGAAAATTTACTTTTAAGTTTCAAAAATGGCTTTTCAAAATAGGAATAGGACAACCAGGCTAATATAATAGTTACTACAAGTACTGAAAAATACACTAATACATATTTGAATTTTATTTCTATATTTAAATTTTTAAAAAGTCGAGATAACAATAAAACAACTAAAGGATGAATTACATAAATGCCATAAGAGATTTTTCCAATAAAATCACAAGGTCTATTTTCAAGATTTATAATACGTTTTTTTATTGTTATCTGCCCCATAATCATACTTAGAGAGGCAAATGCTATAACTTCCTGACCTACGAGAGCGGGTATTTTTAGTATATTCATCCCCATTAAAAAAAACAATGACCAACTAATTAGTTGGATTTTTTTATTTATAAAGATATTTATAAAGATTTCATTTTTTCTTACAAATAAAATAGCGCCCATTACTCCAACCATCATACAATGAAAACGAGTTACTGTTAGAAAACGATATTCGAAAGATTTTGAGCCATTTATAAACCAAAATCCTATTTTTAATAGAAACAATATGATAAAAATTATAATCGTAATTTTCAATAAATTTGTTTTAGATATTTTTACTATCCAGGGCCAAAAAATATAAAATTGTTCTTCGACACCGATACTCCAATAATGCACAAGAATCAAAATTCCTTGCTGCAAAATAAAAGGTATATTTGCAGCAAAAAAAAGATAAAACCACATTTCTCTTAAAATTATCTCTTGTGTCTTTCCTAAAATCACAAATAAAGTGACACAAATTATTATGAATAAGTAATAAATTGGCCAAATACGGAGGATTCTACGTATATAAAATTTTTTTATATCAATGTCACCTTGTTTATCAAATTCCCGTAATAATAAATTAGTTATCAGAAAACCACTAATAACAAAAAACAAAGTTACACCATAGCCTGCCATGGGTAAATCAAATAGTTTTGTCAATCCAAAATCTCCAATTCCTTTTTGCGAAATGTGAGCTACAACAACAGACAATGCAGCAATTGCTCTTAATCCATTTAATCCGTGTAAATGTATGGGTATTTCTCTCATTAATTACAATCGATTTAATAAGAATTTGAAACTTCTTTCTAACCTTATAAATGATCTGAACAAATAAGGAGATTTTATTAATAAAAAATAAATTCGTCGATGACGTGGATAAATACTTACTTCTTTATAGTTCTTCCAGATAATAAGCATCTTTAAAATTTGATATTTTTTAGTATATAATTTATATGTTTCAGGCAGAAATGCACTAAAATATTCACCTGCAATTTCCCTATATATTTTTTCCTTTTCAATATTTTTAATTGGAATAAAAAAATCAGATAGCATATTAGCAACACGAATAGTGTCTTCAATTTGTTTAAAACTGGTAAATTGCATTTTAGAACCTTTGCGAATGCGATATACGTAAAGTGAATCAGGAATTACTGAAACAAATTGAGCATAATACATTACCTTTGGTAACCATAAGTTATCTTCGTGTATTATATCATTTTCAAAATACAAATTGTTATTTATTAGAAATTCACGTCGATATAATCTTATTACCACACATACAAAATGGAACTTACGTTGAACTAATGCATATTTATTGTAATAATCCCAACCACTTAATAGATTTTCCTCAAAACCTTCTTCTTGTTCTTCTCTTGCAGTTTCTTCATATTTTAGTTTTCCATTAAAACACAAAACGTCCAACGATTTATCCACAATTTTATTTTTCAATAGTGTCAACGAGTCTTTTAAAATCCAATCATCACTATCCACAAACCAAATATAATCTCCTTGGGCTTTACTAATTCCAATATTTCTAGCTGACGCGGTACCTCCATTAAGGCAGTCAATTAAAACAATATTTATAAATTTGGATACATACTCAAGTAATATAGACAAACTCTCATCTGTTGAACCATCATTAACACAAATAACCTCGAAATCATTAAAACTCTGCAATAAAACAGAATCTAAACATTCCCGAAGGTATTTTTCTACGTTATAAACAGGAATTATTATTGAAAAAATGATTTTCATCTCCAAATAACATTATTTTTAATAACTTTAGCAGGGACACCACCAACTAATGAATTTTCAATTACGTTTTTTGTAACTACTGCACCCGCTGCAATAATTGCTCCATCTCCAATTTTAACTCCTTTAAGAATCGTCACATTCATACCAATCCAAACATGATTACCTATTATAATTGGAAGTGTGTTTTTTCTCTCCGATCCAATTATTTCATGGTTGTCACTATCCCTAATAGTTACATTTTCACTTATAATTACATTTTCACCAATTTCAATACTTTCAAAACAACTTAAATTTAAATTATTGTTTATATAACCACTGCCCAATTTTAACTGTGCATTATTATTTATATAAATTTTTGCTCCTGAATAAATATTAAAAGTTCCTGACACATTGATTTTTGCATTTTCACCCATAAACAATAAAGTATAAAAAGGATTTTTTTTTACCCAACTTTTATTAAGTGTTAATTTCCCCTTATCTAAAAATATTTCAGAAGTTTTATGTAAGTTACAAACTGTTTTTTTGTTAATAACCAATAGTTTAGTTCTTTTGAAATATTTTAATATATATATTAATATTTCTCTATATAATGCTACATTCTTATATTTATTCATATTAAATATAGTCAATATTTAAATTTTTATTTTTTACAAAAAATTAAAGTATTATATTTCATTCCTTTCATATTTTCTGACATACTCCTCATTTCAACTTTTTTGAAATCATCAGGGAAGTTCCATCTCGTTTTTTTTAAATATTTCATAGCATCTTTTTCTTCATCTTTAAACATTATAATAAATGAAGGTTTGTATTTAGGGATAGCTCGATATTGATGCCAATGATAAACTAAACCACCATAAAAATACCCACCAAACATATATATCGGAATCTGATTTTCACCAAAAGCTACAAAAGTATCATTCTTTTTTAATCCGTTTTCTTTTAATATTTTATATAAATCATTGTAGTAGTCTTTTTGATATTTACTTACTAAAATTGAATTATATCGTTCGTTGTTTTCAATCTTAAATTTAGATGATCTTGGTGAATAATAATATTGATACCGACTAAAGTTTCCAAGATAAACATAACCAGCAATTAACATTACGACAAATAGATATAAAATTTTATTCTGAACAAATTCATATTGTTTTAGAATTTTTGCGTCTATAATAAAATATGCAACAATCCAAAATGGAAAAAATATCAACATTTTTGTAAAAAGTGATTGATTCGTTCCAAATATACCTATAAAAGGTAGTAGCATAAATATAGTAAATAAAATAAAATCATTATTTAAAATTTTCGATTTTAGCTTTTCATTATCTTGAACTAAATAAATCGAAAAAAGACTGATAATTGGTAAAATAAACAGATTTGACTTTAATAAATAAACATCTCTAATGATTAATAAAGTTGCACACACTATAATAAACAATATTAATTTTAGAATATGGGGTAATTGAAATTTTCTTAAAATAAAAAAAAGAAACGTGACATACACTATACTTATTAACAATAAAAATCCAATTTGAATAATCAATTCACTAATCAAACTAGAATTATCATGGTTTGCGATTCCAGATTTTTCAATATTTAAAATTCGTATAATTGATTGCAAATATTCAATCAAATTATGAATATAAAAATGGTAAAACAACAGACCTAAAAAAAAACCAATGCATGAAAATAGAAAAAATATAAATTTATTATTTCTATCTTCCAATAAAATTAGTAAGAATGAAGTGATAATAAAAAGAATTCCAGAAGGTAGATAATTTGTAAGTAAAAACACATAAAAGAAACCTAGAAAAAGTGCATTAATTGATTTTAAAATTTTATTTTTATATGTTAAAATCAGCAATAATACTGAAGTTGCAAGTAAATAAAAAATTTGTTGCAAATGATCAAATGAAATTGTCGGAGCTGCATATGTAAAACTCATAAAACCGCCCAATATAATCATACAAAAATATAAAAATATATTCTTTCTAAGCCCAAACCTATGTTTTAACCATTTATATGAAATAAAAGCAAAAAACATCAATGACAATGAATTAAAAATCAGTCTAAAATATCTAAATGATAGAACATTATTGTCGGGTATAAAAAATATATCAGATTTAATTATAAAATGAAAATCACTTATTGCATCACCCAATTTCTGTCTATCAAGATAACCTAAAAGATAAAATCCTTCATCGCATGAAATTCCCTGATTTAAAGTACTAAGTATTAAATAAAATACAAAAACAACTCCAATAAATGCCAGTAAACGAATGTCTGATAATTTATTTATTCCGTTTTTTAAAATATTATATTTCTGAATCATTCTATAAGAGAATTAATTTTTATAACTAAAAACCGATTTTATAAAATATGTTATGTTTTTATAAATATTAAACAATCTAAAAGATCTATCATATACAAATTTTCGATAATTTTTTAATGTAAATCCATTAGAAAAATACAATTGAAATTTGTAATTAGCATATGCTAATTTTATATGATTTTTAAACTTTAAATCTAATAATTTAGAATCGAAATTTCTAATCTCATTATTTTTACCAATTATTAGTTCAGAATATTTTTTAAAACATTCATAATCTTCTTCTGATTCTATCTGTCCAGGCACAAAATTATTGCAAAAAAAGTTTTTTTCTTCAATAGAGAAATTTGGGAATAGCCAATCAAGTATTTCCATGCGTACTAAATTCGACTTCTGATGTTGTAAAATTGCTCTGGTAGTTGAAATTTGTGTTTCATGCATGCGATACAGAAAAAGAACTTCTTGTGTATTTACAATCTTTGTTACATGCAAACAATCTGCCCACATTTTATAGTCTTCTGCTGGAAATGCATTAGCACTGTACCATAAATTATTCTGCAAAAAAACCTTTTTACGCATTACAACCAAAGTCACACAACACCCAAAAAGCATTTGAATTTTAATATCTTCGTGGTTACGAGGTTGAATTAATGTACTATTTTGTGTACCAAAGAAACGAAATGAAGCTCCACAAATCCCAATTTCCGGATTTTTATCTAATATCGCAACTTGTTTTTCTAAACGTGTTGGCAATGAAATATCATCACCATCCATACGAGCTAAATACTCACCTTTAGATAATCGAATACCGACATTCAAATTTTCAGATAATCCGAGATTATTTTCATTACGGTGATAGCGAATTCGAGAATCATTGAATTGGCTTACAATTTCTGATGTTTTATCAGTAGAACAATCATCTAACAATAACAATTCAAAATCTTGATAAGTCTGATTCAATATGCTTTTTATTGCATCAGCCACATAGTCCTGAACATTGTATATAGGCATTAATATACTAATTTTAGGTAACAATGAATCACTCATAAATTAAATATTTCAGGTTAATTATCTTCAAACACATTTAATTTATTACATATGCCATTATAATATTTTTCAATTTTGGGAATTATTATATCAGTTGAAAAATAATTTAAACAATAATTAAAGCCATTCTCAGCTAAATTTATAGTTTCATTTGGGTGATTAAATACCCAAACTATTTTTTTGGAAAGCTCCTCAACATTTTCGGGATCTATTAACCAACCCGTTTGACCCTCCTTAATTAACTCTGGCCCTGAACTTCGGTTTGTAAATATTAATGCTCTTTTTCTTGCATACACTTCCAATACTGACATTGAAAAAGTTTCAAAGTAAGACGGAAGTACACATACAAATGCTTTGTCAATTTCGTTCATTAGATCGTCCTTTCTCATAAAGCCACTGAAAATTACTCTATTCTTATACTTTTCATCTACCAATGATTGAGCGAATTCTATTTCTCCATCACCAATCATTTGAAGTATAACCCCAGGTAATTTGTCTGCAATTTTATTAAAGGCATTGATTAGATTAAATGCTCCTTTTGTTCTTATTATTTTCCCAAAGAACAAAATAACAATGGGTCCTGGATAAGCTTTTGATTCGTTAAAATAATCATTTTCAATGGGATTATAAATTACATTTATTTGAGGTTTTGATGTTAAATACTGTTTTGCAAATGATTTTGAAAATTCACTAACAGCACAAATGTAATCAGCTCTTTTAAAATGATTAATATCATTCTGTAGAATTGTATTAGGAATTAAATGATTAACATAGAATTGCATAAAAGAACAAGAACCATGGACACGAATTACCATAGGTATTGAAAATTTACGGAATTCTACGATCTTATTTAAATCGTGCAATAATTCATCTTGATAATCTGGCATTTCTAAAATATCTATATTGTAGGTTTTTATTATTTGTTCTATATGATATTCCGTAAGATGCAATTTATGAAGCGCTATTTTAAATTTTAAGTCATTAATTATTTTAGAAAATTTAAATTTCGTCGCTAAATAAAGGGCGACTTTTAATATATAAGTTTTTCTAGTCTTATATACAGAAGATAGAAGTCGATGTATATGTACTTGATTAATGATAGAATATCCAAAAATATCATTAGCGATCTTCATGTATTCATAATTACCTACAATAACTACTGTATTTCCTTTTTTTGCAAGTGATTCAGCTACAACTTTTGTCACACTGCCAATACCACCATTTCTATCAGGAGGATATTCATCGCAATAAAAAAGAATATTCATTGAATTGTTTTATTATGCCAAAAATTAAAAAATTTTCGTGTATGATTATTGATCCAATTATCGTTAATAATGCCATCCATAGCTGATAAAGTTTGTCCATCAAACTCTACAACATTAAAATGATGCCCACCAAAACGTGACCATTTATTTTTGCAATCAATTAATTCATTACGTTTAATTTCTCTATATGTAGTTGGAGATAACTCTGTAATTTCATAGATAGCCACATTTTCTCCATAAAAAGTGGAACAATTTTGTGCTGGTCTATATAATTTACCTTCAATATTTAAAATTGCTCCACCACAACGTGAAAAACCTAAATTATTATTTACCGGTGAAAGTGGATGTTCAGTCCATCCATTTTCAATGTTTTTTGAATAATATATTCTTAAACCATTATTTTCACCATACCAAACGGTAGTAAACAAATACCAAAGCTCATTATATTGAATAATAGAACTATCGGTAAATTTATCACCACTTATCAATTCAATTGGTTTCCATTTATTAGGAAAATCTATAGCTTTGTATAATATGACAGCATTCTTGTAACGTGTTTCTGGTACCATATATACTTCATCTTCACTTTTAAAAACAAATGGAAAAGACAAATGAAAAGATTCTTTTAAAACCTCACCAACTTTTTCCCATTTTTTTAAATCTTGTGTGCGTTGAGCAAATATAGCAGCAGGGGCATTATATCTTTCTTCCTCATAAAAAAGATACAGCCAATCATTATATACGAACAAAAATGGATCAGCAAAACCAGTAATATTATGATAATTAGTTCTAATTTGATAATGAGGAGTAAATCGTTTAAAATATTTATTTTTATTATAATCAAAAACAGATATATTCATCCCTTTTTGGTAAAGCACTACATTCCATATCTTTTGATTTTTGTATAATTTTTTTGACAGCAGAATAAAAAACAAAAAAATAATTCCTAAAACAATTAAATTGATTACCATTGTTCTTTGCTTGTTTTTGGGATTAAATTTTTATGATTTGTAATAATTAATATTAATTTCATTATTCGTTTAACTAATCTTTGATATTTCGGAAATTTAGAAAATATTTCAACATATTGATATAAAGGAAATTTTGAAATGTCAATTAATTTATCTGTTTCTTCCAAAAAAGCAATTAAACGATAATTAAAAATTTTCTTAAAAATAATCTTTTCTTCAAATTTGCAATTTTTATCTTGAATTGAACTAATTCCCAAACCATCAAAATGGCATATTATCATGTTTAATCTATAGCTTGTACAATTATAAATCATAAATTGTTTAACAATAAAATCCAAATCTGCAACATATTTATAATCCTCATTATAATATCCATTATTAAATAAATGTTTTTTTATAAATGTTGCTTGATGTGGTAATCCAAATCGAAAAAGATGACCTAAATGTATATATTCTGGATATTCTCTAAAAAGTTCTTGATTATTTTTAAGATGAACTATTTGACTACCATACAAGACATCTTCTGTTCTACCTAATTTAAATACGTTTTCTAAAACCGAACTAGAATAAATCCAATCGCCTGAATTTAAAAAAAGCAAATAATCCCCCTTAGCAATTTTTATTCCTTTATTCATTGCATTATATATGCCGGTATCAGGTTCACTTACCCAATAATTTATTTTATCAGAAAATTCATTTATTATAGAAAGACTTTCATCGGTGCTAGCACCGTCTATTACAATATATTCATAATCATTGTAAGATTGTGTTACAATACTCGTAATTGTATTTTGTAAACCGGCAGCATTATTACGGTTAATAGTTATGATAGTGAGTTTCATTTTCTTATTTGACAAGAGTTAAAAAAGCACAGTATATTATATAATTTTAAAAAAACTTTTATGTTTGCTTTTAAAATTCCTCAATATAAAGTCTCCAAAAGTTATAATAATCATATTTTTCCCAAGCATGACATCCAAATGGTAATTTATAATTTTTTTGATTAAATAAATAGGCAGGGCTTTTTTCGAATGCAAATTCAATTGCTAAATCAAGAGGGGCTATTTTAATCTTAACCCACGAATGTTCAAAAGTTAATGTCCAAAAACAATCTTCATTTTCTTCATTCTGTCGTATCAAATATGAAATATTGTTTTTATATCCAAAACATTTAGCAATAGAAAAAGAAATTATACGTAAAAGATTTGTTGATTTTTTTAAATCAATGCTTTTAAAAATAATATAAGGTTTCAAAATTGGTCCTTTAAAGCTAATTAGACGAATAAAACTATCAATTTTTCTAATTGAAAATCCACCATTACCAACTTTCCATAGTTTTTTCCCATCTTCAAATGTACCATATTCCTCAAACCATGGTGCCCCGATATAATCATAACCTTTTTTACACCAATAATCTAACTCATCTCGAAAAACATATGCGTCTAGCTGATATATAAGCATATACTTATATTTTCTGAATCGTGTATAAAAATCTAATGATAACATTAAGTGATTATAACCTGAAATAGATTCGAAATATGATTTATCAAATATTTTGAAATGACATATGACATTATATTTTTGAAAAACATTTAAAATGATATTCAAATCTAATTCTTTATAAGTTACGACATAAATATCATATTTGTTGAGAACTTTCAAACATTGACATAATGAAATTAGTTCAAAATTAGTCAATGTTATTTTATAAACAGGAATAATAATTACATTATTATTTGACATATATTAATTAATCAGGTGTAACAAATTGGATAACATCATCTATACTAGATTGCAACCAGTTTTTTTTCTGAATGCTAATCACTTTTTCAAATGGCATTGACATTCCAATAAACAGTCCTGTATTTGCTGTAAATGTGCCAACAAATAAATTGGAACATCTAATTATTTCGATTGAAGAAAGTAAATTAATTATTTGTTTTTCTTTATCCATTTTTGATAGTCTAATAAAATCGGAATGAATATATCCTCTCTCTTGAGGCTCAGTTAATGAAAAGACATTCCATTTTAAATATTTCTTTTTTATTTCACAAATAGTTAAGTAATCATCTGCCAAAACGAAAAGATTTCGAGATATAGTCTTTTTAGTTAATGTCTCAAAATAGGCTTCTATTGGCAAAAAAGTCCATTCTGTATTTTTATCACCTCTTCTAATTTGCATAGATACAAAATTATCAGGTAATGATATTTCTTTTATTTTAATATCTATTTTTTTTTGTGTACTTATATTAAATTTATAAATCATTTCCACAATTGAAGCAGATGCTATTCTCAAATCTCCTTTGATATTTAATTCTGGAATGTCAAAAAATTCATTATCGAAATCTTTAGAATAAAAATTATCCCATAAATCAAATGTGAAATATGTATTATTATTTAAATATCTATATATTTTGTATAATAGTTTTTTATTTTTACTTAAAATTGGTTTACTTATTCTTTTATTAAAAATTGAGTGTAAAAAAAGATTTGTTTCTTCGCAAAAAGGCAAGAAATAGTCATTCCATCCATATTTAGTTGCAAAATTTGCATCTTTTGAATATAATATAAATTTATATTTATATTTCAAACAATATAAAATCGCAGAAATCATATTATTGAATTCAGAATAAAAACCACCTTCTGCACCAAGATGAAATATCAATTTTTTTTTAAAGGAACTATTTATTCTATTATATTGCTCTAATTCAATCATATAAATCACATTTACTTTTCTATATACTTGATTACATCTATTTCAAGATTAGAAATCCATTATCTTTATATTCAAATTCTTGCCCAGATAAACTAATGACTCCTTTAGTGATAAGTTTAATGTGGTTTGGTATTTCTAAGTACATTTCTATATTAGGTTCATGCAATGAAATATCTAAACGATATTCTCCTTTAGACATATTTTGAGGTAAATGAACTGTCTCTTCAATTAAAAATCTACCTTTTTTTAAATTATATTTTTCTCCAAAAACATGTCCAGGACTACAAATTGCAAGTTTAACATTCCTAAAATCGTATAGAACTAAACCAAAAGACATCTTTTTATCTACTATTGTTTCTCCTTCTATTTCAAATTTCAATATAGTTTCGTCATTATTTAAATATATCTTATTATTTTTAGAACCATTAATTTTCACTGATGAAATTCGCAAATCAGGATGACAATATTTAATTCCTTCAATTATATTTCCGTTAACAATATCTTTCTTATTTAAATAATAAAAAATAGATTCTCCAACTAAACCAGAAAACGACATTCTCCCATTTTCAAATACAATACCTTTATTACATAATGTTTCTACGGCACTCATATTATGACTAACAAATATTACTGTCCTTCCTTGTCCGTTACTAATATCTTTCATTTTTCCAATTGCTTTTTTTTGAAATTCAGCATCTCCCACTGCCAGCACTTCATCAACAACCAGAATTTCAGGGTCCAGGTGAGCAGCAATGGCAAAACCAAGGCGTACGGTCATTCCGCTGGAGTAACGCTTAGTAGGAGTGTCGATATAGCGCTCTACTCCTGAGAAATCGATTATCTCATCAAGCTTACGGGTAATTTCAGCTTTCGTCATGCCCATGATGGCACCGTTCATATAGATATTTTCACGTCCTGTCATTTCTGGATGAAAACCTGTTCCTACTTCGAGTAGGGAGGCTATTCGTCCACGGGCACTGATCTTACCGGTAGTAGGTGCAGTTACTTTCGAGAGGATTTTAAGGAGTGTTGATTTGCCGGCACCGTTTTTACCGATAATGCCCAACACATCGCCTTGTTGTACTTCAAAATCTATGTCTTTCAATGCCCATATATAATCGCTGGTCCCTTTATGTGCACGATCGTTTACCTCTCCGATTTGCAAGTAAGGATCTTCTTTTCCACGGATACTGGTTTGCCACCAACGGTTTAGGTCATGGCTAATTGTATTAGTGGAAACAAGACCTAATCTATACTGTTTGCTTATATTCTCAAATTTTATTGCTGTTGACATAAATACGAATTACACTAATTAAGACAGTTAAAAGACAGTTGAGACAATAAGATACAAATGTAATTATAAATTTCGAATTAATTTTACAACATTCATCTTATCCAATCTATTTCAATTGATAAAATATTAGGTTAAAATGATTCCAATGTCCTCAGATTATAGTAACCCTACATTATTATTACAATAAATTCTATCATTGTAATGTTCGATTAGTTAAAATAAATATTATTTTTTGGTACTATAAATGTCTTTAATAATTTGCCAACCAACAATTTCATCAAAATGATTTATATCCATAAAATTATATTTATCTTCAGTTATATTATTTTTACCTGAATAATTATAAACATTATTTTCTCCGAATATTCGTTGCAGAAGCTGCATATCCTGAAGGTTAATATGCAGTTGATTATAATCCGGCGTAATAATTATTTTATAAGTTGAATTATGGTTGACAAAAATGGTTTTAATTTTGTTTAATACATTTTCAAAATCAGAATTAATTACTTTATTTGAAAAAACCACTTGATCAGACCTATAATGAAACTTTGTTTTATTTAAGAATTTATTTTGTTTAGGTCTGTATTTCCAAGTGTCTTTATTTGTTTTTAACCAATCATTAGAAATTGAATCAAATCCAACATTATAAGCTGAATTTTTGAATAAACCTTTTGCACTTTTATATATTTCAGTTGGTTTTAAAAATGAATAAAATAAAACACATTGAAAATAAAACTGCGGTTTTCCGGATAATAAATAATGCTTTATACCCATTGCTGTGTTTGGTTCTTGTATATCAGCAAAACTTCCGGGAATATCCAATAAAATAATAACATTTTTTATGGCATTTTTGCTTTTATCCAGGTAACTTATTTTTTGAAAAATACCTGTTATTGATTCTCCCCATGCTTGAAATAAAAATTGATTTGAACCATTAGGCAAATATGATTTCCATTGATAGGTGTTTAAGCCACAACCTCTTGAACTTCCAAAAATAAATGAATTATAATTTTGTGTTGGCTCGTTTTTCAAATACAATTCAGTTGATAAGTAATCCCGGTTAACCGTTGAGAAACTCTTTAATGAAAATTTTTGAATTGTTTTAAAAGGATCAGAAATGACGTATAACCCTAGCAATAAAACAAGTGGAATAACAAAGAAACAACTTAACTTAATTATAAATGATTTCATTGTCATTAAAATTGAAAGTAAATAAAAGACTGACTGTTAGCTCCATATTCAAGGATAATTGCAATTATTACATAATATACAGACCATTTAATAAAATGATTATGTATAAATGAAATTTCTAATCCATGCTTTTTATTTCTTTGGAACCATTCTACTGACATTAATAATATTATTCCAAAAATAGTTTTTGACATTCCAACACTATATACAGGCATTTCTATCAAACTACGATTAAACATTCTCTCTATATAATCAACTGCTTGTCCAATTGATTCCGAACGAAAGAATATCCACCCAATTACAACCAATAGAAAAGTGGATGCCATTTGAACCAGTTCTTTCAAATTTGGGATCTTTCTACCTTCAGCAACAGAATTCGTGTTTTTACGATTACGTTGTAGGAGAATAAGTGGTAAGAAAAGAAGCGCGTGAAAGGCACCCCAAGCCAGAAATGTCCAGTTGGCACCATGCCAAAAGCCACTCACCAGGAAAATAATAAACGTATTACGTACTACTTGCCATTTACCACCTCGGCTTCCACCAAGAGGAATGTACAAGTAATCTCGAAACCAGGTAGTTAAAGAAATGTGCCAACGTCTCCAGAATTCTGCAATATCCCTGGAGAAATAAGGGTATGCAAAGTTACGTAGGAGTTCAATTCCAAATAGTCTGGCTGTACCGATAGCAATGTCTGAATAACCTGAAAAATCACAATATATCTGAAAAGCAAAAAAGACAGCTCCAATGAAGAGAGTACTCCCATTTTGTGTTTGATACGAATTGAATATTTGATTCACATAGGTTGCACAATTATCCGCAATTACTATCTTCTTGAAAAGCCCCCATAAGATTTGGCGTAATCCATCAACGGCTTTAGAATAATCGAATTCTCTTTTTTTTAGTATTTGAGGTAATAAATGTGTTGCCCGTTCAATTGGGCCTGCTACCAATAAAGGAAAGAAACATACGAACACGGAATAATTAATAAAATTCCGTTCCGGTTTTATGCGGTTTTTATAAATATCAATGACATAGGATAGACCATGAAAGGTATAAAAAGAAATACCGACAGGCAAAATAATCCGTAATGTCCAGGGATTAGCTTGAATTCCTAACTGAGATAGTCCTTCAGTAAAAGTTTCTGCAAAAAAATTGTAGTATTTAAAAACTCCAAGAAAACCCAGGTTAATGCAGATACTCAACCAAAACCAACACTTTTTATGGTTTAGGTTTGTAGAATTGTACATTTTAATGCCTGTAATGTAATCTAATAAGGTAGAAAAGATAAGCAAGAACAAAAACCGCCAATCCCAACAGCCATAGAAGAAATAACTTGAAACAAGAAGTAAAATGTTTTGTCGTTTAAAATTTCCTTTTGTAGTAAACCAATAAAGCAGGAAAACGATGGGTAAGAAAATTGCAAATTCTATTGAGTTAAAAAGCATTGTATTGGTTTATACTCTATTGTATTGGTTTATACTCTATATTTATTTTTAATTGCATCTAATTCAGAGAGTACTTAAAGCAAGGTAGATTTCCACCAACATTGCCCAACACATCGCACTATTTTACTTCGAAATCAAAGTCTTTCAATGCCCAGATATAGTCGCTCATTCCTTTATGCGCACGGTCGTTCACCTCTCCGATTTGCAGGTATGGATCTTCCTTTCCACGGATACTGGTTTGCCACCAACGGTTCAGGTCGTGGCTCAGGGTGTTGGTAGAGACCAGGCCCAAGCGGTATTGTTTGGATCTATTTTCGAATTTTATAGCGGTAGACATTCTTATTTCACTAATTAAGACTAATTACAGGATTTAAAACAATTTCAACACAATTGGCACAATAAGATACAAATGTAATTATAAATTTTGAATTACCCTCAATTGAATTTAGAAGTCTTTTCCAATTCGTTTTTATTGTCCTGTTGAGCATTTATTTACCGGTTGTTATTATTTACTATTGCCACAACAGGGTCTTAATTATGCCTTTTTGCAGATCGAATAAAAAGTTGAAAAAATTTAAAATAAAATACGTGTTTTTTGGGATTAAACTAAATAAATTTTTATTTTTACAATTAAATGTAAAGGTCTAATCTCCTGCTCTTTTTTTTACTTCCCTTTTTTCAATTTCCTGTCTATCGATTTTTTTCTTATCCCGGAAAAGAAAATACTGCAAGATTGATTCCTTATTTCTGTCATTTTTTAACATCTTTCCTTCCTATTTCGGTCCCCTTTTTCACCCCTTTAGGTCCGGTTTTAGGATAAAACGAAAATAAAACAGGGATAAAACAACCATAAAACATAGATACTCATATTTATATAGATATGTTTTATGGTTGTTATAAGGGTGTTGAAGGGTTGTTTTTCCTTAAAACGGGTGAAAA
>Ga0302285_10000230_pt1 | contig 32847 bp, 29 predicted proteins | sample III_Fen_E2_2_FD_200455 | JGI IMG/M metagenome (GOLD analysis project Ga0302285, IMG submission 200455) | Peat permafrost microbial communities from Stordalen Mire near Abisko, Sweden - III_Fen_E2_2 | ecosystem: Environmental > Terrestrial > Soil > Wetlands > Permafrost | place: Sweden: Abisko... | reverse complement strand
GGTCAAAAGTACAATCATGCTGAAGGGTTTCTCACGTTGGACAAACAAGTTTTGACCGAACAAACAAATAGACTTTCCGAAAGACTTCTAACATTAAAATAGAAAGCATCCAAGAGGGCAAACTTGATGCAAAACTCACACTAAAAACAAATCACAAAATGAGTGCAAAAAAATATCAATTCGACACGCTGAAGATTCGTGCTGGTTATAATTCTGGATAGGAGAACAATTCATTTAAATTACTAATAACATGGTTATTTATATACAAAAAAACCAATTACAAAAATAGATATAATGTCAAAAAAAGTGAATCAAATTGCCATTTATGGCAAAGGAGGAATCGGTAAATCCACTACTACCTCAAACATTAGCGCTGCATTAGTAGAAGCGGGCTACAAAGTGTTGCAATTCGGTTGTGATCCGAAAAGCGATTCAACAAATACATTGCGGAATGGAAGATACATCCCAACTGTGCTTGATTTGTTGCGGAAAAACCCAAAAGTTGATGCTCATGATGCTATATTCCAAGGTTATAAAGGGGTGTATTGTGTTGAAGCTGGCGGACCTGCACCCGGTGTTGGCTGTGCAGGACGGGGTATTATCACAGCTGTAGAACTATTGAAACAACAAAATATATTCGAAGAATTAGATATTGATTTCGTGATTTATGATGTATTGGGTGATGTGGTTTGCGGTGGTTTTGCTGTTCCTATTCGTGAAGGTATAGCCGAGCATGTGTTCACCGTATCTTCATCCGACTTTATGTCGATCTATGCTTCGAATAATTTAATGAAAGGAATTCAAAAATATTCCAATAAAGGTGGAGCCTTGTTTGGTGGTATTATTGCAAATTCGATCAATAACCAATATCAACAATCTATTATTGATGACTTTGCAAGCAGGACTGGAACTCAAGTGGTAGAGTACGTTCCCCGTTCAATTACTGTTTCTCAGTCGGAACTTTCAGGTCGTACCACCATTGAAGCGGCATCTGGATCTGCTCAGGCTGAAATATATCGTCGTTTAGCACGTAAAATTGCAGCTCATACGGAGTCACGTGTGCCGACTCCTCTCGAGATTGATGATTTGCGTGAATGGTCTTCCGCTTGGGCTGATCAGTTAATAGCAATCGAATCAGGTGAAATAAAAGGAGAAAGGGCAGGAATTTAATGATTTCTGAATTCTGAGATTAATAAACGAAATATATGGATATAAACAACCATCCCTGCTTCAATGCCGAGGCTAGACATAAAACAGGACGGATTCATTTAGCAGTGGCTCCCAGATGCAATGTACAATGTAATTTTTGTGACCGGAAATTTGATTGTACCAATGAGAGTCGTCCCGGAGTTACTACTGGAGTATTAAAGCCGTTACAGGCATTGGACTATCTGGAAAAAGTGGATCAAAAGATTCCAAACTTGGCTGTTGTTGGAATTGCCGGTCCCGGAGATCCTTTTGCGAATCCTCAGGAGACGATGGAGACGCTTGAACTGGTTCATGCCCAATATCCTGAAAAATTGTTGTGTGTTTCGTCCAATGGGCTTTCCTTACTTGAATATATTCCCCGTTTGGCAGAACTGAATGTATCTCATGTAACAATTACAGTGAATGCCGTTGACCCGGTAATAGGTTCACAGATTTATGAGTGGATTCATTATAACAAGAAAACATATTTCGGGGTCGAAGGAGCAACTCTTTTGTTGCAAAGACAAACAGAGGCTGTCAAGTTGCTTAAACATTACGGCATAACCGTAAAAATAAATACTGTGGTTGTACCCCGGGTGAATGAGCATCATATAGACGAAATTGCTAAATATGTCGCTAAACTGGGTGCCGACGTGCAGAATTGCATTCCACTTATCCCGGTCGAAGGAACACCTTTTGGAATGTTGTATGAACCATCAGCCTCAACTATGCGTACGGTAAGAGCTAAGACATCGGTGCATATAAAGCAAATGACGCATTGTGCACGGTGTCGCGCAGACGCTGTGGGCTTGCTGGGAGATGACAAAAGTGCAGAGGCAAAACGATTTATCACTCCTGTTAAAAAGTTATCCTTCGTTGATAAACCGTATATCGCCGTTACAAGTACTGATGGTATTTCTATAAACCAACATTTGGGAGAAGTTTCTGATTTTTGGATCTACCAGCTACGCAAAGGTAATGTGGAATTATTGGAAAAGAGAACTATTGTTTTTACAGAAAATAACAGATGGACAGATATTTCCAATACATTATCTGATTGCGCAGCATTGTTGGTAAGTGGAATTGGTCCGACACCTCTTGAGATTTTAAAAGGAAAAGGAATTTTCGTTGAAGCAGTCGAAGGATTGATACAAAAGCATGTTGAAGCTCTTTTCTTTGGTAAAGCCATTTCTCAGGCATCTTTAAGACTGGCCGGAACCTGCGGTATAGGTGGAAAGTGCTCTGGAGCAGGAACGAGCTGTTCATAAATAAATCAGCATATGGCATACAGAATAGCTATAGCAAGCACTAATGGAGAGTCCGTTGATCAACATTTTGGACAAGCAAGGAATTTTCTGATTTATGAAATATTAGAAGATCGGGTTGAATTTATTGAAGATCGGGAAGTTGATTTTATTTCGAATGAAGCAACACACGCTGATTCTAATTTGGGAAGAGTTTCACTTTTACTCAAAGATTGTAAAGCCGTTTTTGTTGTTAAAATTGGAGAGAAAGCTTCAAGTTATTTGTATATACATGGAATATCAAGCTTTACTGTAAATTATTCTCTAAATCATGTTTTTACAACACTGTTGAAGCGGCAAAAAAGCAACTTTAGAATTTTCAAATAATAATTAAATTGTTGTAAATTCCTGATAAATAGGTTTTTAATAGTTATGTGATATATTCAAAACAATAACATCCTTTCGAAAAATTTTAAATTTTAATAATAAATATTATGGCCAGAAAACCAATAAATTTTAAAACAACGGTCGTCGAAAATCGTGAACACCGACTTGGTACAATTACGTCTTGGGATGGATCTGCATCAGAATTAGCTGAGTTATCAAACTATTCTTTGGGGGATGGTAGTTGCTCTTCTAAAGGTCGAGCTTGTCAATTTTGTGAACAAAATAGCCCTTTTGTACAAGGATCATCTTGTAGCGAATCAATGGTATTATGTCAATTGGGTTATGTACGGGGAGCAGCATTAGTTCAGCATTCTCCTGTAGGTTGTGCCGTTTCTCAAGCAGGATTAAATACAGGGTTTAAGCTTGGCCTTAAAAGACATTATACTATAGAGAATGAGGAATATATGATGGCTACATCTAACTTGGAGGAATCAGATATGGTTTTTGGAGGAGCAGATAAACTTCGACAAGCAGTTACTGATGTTTTTGAACGAGTTCATCCAAAAATAATTTTTATTAGTTCGTCCTGTGCTACTGCCATCATTGGTGATGATATAGATGGAGTAGCAGATGAGTTGCAAGAACAGTTGGGTATCCCAGTTATTCCTACTCATTGTGAGGGCTTTAGATCTAAACACTGGACAACTGGATTTGATGCATCTCAACACGCTATATTAAGACAAATAGTACAAAAACCTAAGAAGAAACAAGAGGACTTGGTTAATGTGGTGCATCTTTTTGGTTCTGATGTATTTACTCCAATGTTTAAAGAGTTAAATCTCCGTCCTAATTTTGCTGTAGATTTTGGTACGGTAGAAGGATTACAACAACTTTCTGAAGCTGCTTGTACTGTAGGATTTTGTTATACATTATCTTCCTATTTAGGTGCGGGCTTGGAACAAGAATTTGGTGTTCCTGAAGTACATGCTCCACAGCCTTATGGTATTGAAGGGACATCTGCCTGGTTACGAGAAATTGGTAGGCTAACAAATAGAGAAGAACTCGTTGAGAAATATATCGCTAAGGAGATAAAACGTATTACTCCTAAGATCAAAGAATTCAAGAAAAAGCTTAAAGGTGTTAATGGTTTTGTTTCTACAGGATCAGCGTATGCACATGCTATAGTTGAGGTTTTAAGAGAATTAGATATTCAGGTAGATGGAACTTTGGTATTTCACCACGACCCTATATATGATAGTCAAGATCCTCGTCAGGATACTTTAGCCCATGTAATTAATACTACTGGTGACATACCATTTTTTAGTGTTGGTAATCGCCAACAATTTCAGTTCTATCAACTTTTAAAAAGAGTAAAACCTGATTTTATTGCAGTTCGTCACGGAGGTTTAGCTTCTTTAGCTTCTTATGTTGGAGTACCAGCACTATCTTTAGGAGATGAAAGTAGTGCGATAGGATTTCAGGGAATTTTGAATTTAGGAGAGTTAATTATTGAAACTCTTGCTCGTAAAAGATTTTCCAATGATATCGCTGCTCATGTCAAACTTCCATATACACAATGGTGGTTGGATCAAACAGACCCTTACATTTTAGCTAAAAATCCAGGTTTAATCTATGAAGATGATGAAGATACTATTCCTGTTGAAGTAGGGCGAGTGCCTGTTCAATTAGAAGCTATGTGAGTTTTGCATGAAAAGATTTTAAATAAATATAGAGGAGAAAAATAAAATGGCTTTATCAAAAGAAAAAAAGGTAGGAATTAAATCAAAAAGGAAATTGAAAACAGATGCAGCAGTATGTCATCCATTAATAAAAACATCGACAATTGCTGGAACTTATTATGGATGTTCTTTAGCTTCAATGTATACAGCAGTTGCAATTCCAAGAGTTATCCCGATTACTCATTGTGGTCCGGGTTGTAACAGTAAGCAAACAGCAATTGGAAGTCATGCCCATCAAGGGCCAGGATATGGTGGTGGTGTTGTAACACCAAGTACTAATATCGGTGAAAACGAAGTTGTTTTTGGAGGTCAGGATAAGTTACGTGACTTAATTGCTTCGTCTTTTAAAGTGTTAGATGCTGATTTATTTGTTGTTTTGACGGGTTGCATTCCTACTCTTATTGGTGATGATGTATCTTCGGTTGTTCGAGAATTCCAGGAAAAGGGTAAAAATGTCGTGTTTGCTGATACCGGTGGATTCAAAGGAAATAATTTTATTGGACATGAACAAGTTATCCAAGCTATCATTGACCAGTTTGTCGGTAATTATGACGGAGACAAGGAATTGCATACTGTAAATGTTTTTGCTTCTTTTCCTTTCCATGATGCCTTTTGGAAAGGAAACTTAGTAGAAATAAAACGAATATTGCAAGGAATAGGTTTAAAAGTGAATATTTTGTTTGGGCATGAATCAGGAGGAATTGCTGAATGGAAAGATATTCCTAAAGCTCAATTTAATTTGGTAATATCTCCATGGCTTGGGGTGAATACCGCTAAGCATTTGCAAAAGAAGTATAATCAGCCATTCTTGCATATCCCGGTTATTCCGATAGGTGCAAATGAAACTAATCGTTTCCTTCGAGAAATTTCGGATTTTGCAGGACTGGACAAAGAAAAAACAGAGAACTTTATTAAACAACAAACAGATGATTATTATACATACTTGATATATTTTAATAATTTTTATTCTCAATATCGCATGATGGGATCTCCAGCCAAATTTGCAGTTGTAGGTGATAGTGCAATAGCTTTGTCAGTAACAAAATTTTTAATCAACCAATTAGGGTTAATACCTACAAAGCAAATTATTACTGAAAACCCTCCGGAAGAGTTCAGAAATAGTATTGTAGAGCAATTTCAACAGATTGATGCTGAATTTTCTCCTCAGGTTGAATTTTGGGAAGATGCTTATTCTGTATCAAAAAGCTTGGAAGATTTTGATTATGGATCAGATGCTTCTCCTATTATTTTAGCAACATATTGGGAGAAAGATCTTGCAAAAAAACTCCATGGTACTATTATTGAATTGTCTTTCCCTATTCAGAATGGATTGGTTCTTTCTGAATCAATAGTTGGCTATAAAGGAGCTATTTCATTAATAGAAAAAATATATTCGACTGCTATCAACTATCCTTCTACGATGGGATAAGTAAAAATATAATGTTTTAATTCAGAGGGCATAACCGTTACTTATTTTAAATTATCCGGATCCAGGGCTTGCCTTGTAGCTCATCCACTTTATTTTTTATTGTGTTTTTCATCAATAATGCTCAAGTATCAACTTTCTATTTCGTATATAGATGTCAAGTTATGGAGAATAAATCAACATTAGTATTAACTATTCTTATTCTATTTCAATTAGTTACAGCCTGCACATCAAAACAGGCAAAGGTAAGAAAGCAAAAGCCGAAAGATTCGAAAGAGATTAGAATTGGTATTACACAAGACCCAGCATATTCAGATTTATTTACTTATGCAATTAAGCCTGAGTTAGAAAGAAGAGGTTATAAAATTAAAGAGGTTCCACTTGCAAATCAACGTAGTTTTAACGCAATGGTTGGTGATGGAGAGGTTGATCTTAATGTAGGTCAACATAAAGCCTATCTTGATTATACAGAAAGTAAAGATAGGCAGAACCTTTCTTCGTTGATTACAATCCCGAGTCCAATGTACGCAATTTATTCCAATAAATTGAAAGCTAAGAATCTGGCACAGCTTAAAAAGGAATTAAAAAAAGGTGATTATGTTACCATCCCAAGTGACCCATCAAATTTGGCCTGTGCATTAGTTTTCCTTGAGAAAAACGGATTGATTAAATTAAAAGACGGACCAAATAAAAATTATTCTTCAGAATATGATATTGTAGAAAACCCTTATGGTCTTAAAATAGTACCGGTTGAATCAGCTCAACAAATACCAACACTGAGTAGTGTTGCTTTTGGTGTGATTTTAGGTACACGTGCAATTAATGCAAAAATATTTGATAAACAGATCGTTAAGTATAATAATCCAGATGAGAGTTTTATAATTATGTTTGCGGTAAGAACGGAAGATCTTAATTCTACTTGGGCACAAGATTTTAAAAGTGTAATAGAATCAGAAGCCTTTAAAAATATAGTAGAAGATCCAAAATATATTTTTCATAATTATTATCGACCTGAATGGTATGTGAAAAAATGGGGTATTAAAAATGATTAGGTAATATAGATATTATAAAAATGGGAAACAGTTTTTCAAGCATAATTAGCATTAAAGATGTTAGTGTTACCTTTCAACACAAAGGAAAAAGTATAGAGGCCGTAAAAGATGTTTCTTTTGAAATACAGAAAGGAGAAATTTTCGGTATTGTAGGTACCAGTGGTGCTGGGAAAAGTACTTTACTCCGAACAATTAATTTGTTGCAACTACCCACACAAGGGAAGGTCTTTATTCATCAGAATGACATAACTGGATTCGAAGGAGAATCTTTAAGAAAGTTAAGGACCAATATTGGTATGATTTTTCAGCAATTTAATCTAATACATTCGAAAACCGTTTATGGCAATGTCGCATTTGCAATGAAAGCTGTTGGAAGGAGCAAAGATGAGATTGATAAACGAGTTCCTGAAGTTTTGGAATTGGTTGGGTTGACTCATAGAACTAATTCTCTTCCAACTAAATTAAGTGGTGGTGAAAAGCAGCGAGTAGGTATAGCTCGTGCATTAGCCAATAATCCGGAAATACTATTATGTGATGAACCTACTTCAGCCCTTGATTTAGAGACAACAACTTCTATTCTTGAATTATTAAAAAGTATAAATATAAAGTTGGGGATTACAACAATAATTATTTCTCATGAAATGAATGTAATTAAAAAGATTTGTGATCGAGTTGCGGTCATGAGTAATGGTTTTATTTTAGAATTAGATGATGTCTTTACGGTTTTTTCAAACCCTAAACACGAATTCACCCAATCATTGGTTAGGCATACTTTCGATTTGGCATTGCCCGAAAGATTGCTTCATCGAGAAGGTTATAAAACCCTTAAGATCATTTATAGTGGGGAATTCGCCGAAGAGTCCATCATAGCTGACACCATTGAAAAATATGGAGTTAAAATTAATATTTTGCATGGTAAAATAGAGTATATCACAGATAGACCTTATGGAATTCTAATAATTCAACTAAGTGGATCAGATGAAAAAATTAATGAAGTTGAGGGTTATTTAAAGAGTAAGACATTAAAAATTGAGGAGGTCATAGAAAATGTATAGTATGTCATGGTCAGAATTATTCGCCCGTTTGAATAATGCTTTTTTCGAAACATTGTTGATGTGGGTAACTGCAAGCATTTTATCTATTATTGTCGGTACACTTGTCGGCTTAATTATTTTTGCAACTCGAGACGGTTTGTTTTGGAAAAACAAGATCTTGTATTATTCTTTAAGTGCTTTTATTAATACGATTCGTTCGGTACCATTCATGATATTGTTGATTTTTATATTGCCATTTACAAAAATTTTGATAGGCACAACTATAGGTCCATTTGCTGCTTCTGTTTCAATATCCATTACTGCTGTTGCGTTCTTTGCAAGATTGGTTGAAATATCATTGTCAGATGTGGATAAAGGAATTATAGAAGCTTCAAAAGCACTTGGTGCCAGTAACTTTATAATTTTTAAAGAAGTACTTTTTCCAGAAGCAATTCCATCTTTAATAAGAGGAATTACCGTTTTGTCTATATCCGTATTGGGACTTACGGCAATGGCAGGTATGTTTGGTGGAGGTGGTCTTGGCGATTTGGCAATTCGTTATGGCTATTATCGTTATGAAATTAAAGTAATGGTGGCTACTTCAGTAATATTAATTCTTTGGGTTCAGCTTTTTCAAGGCTTTGGAGATTATCTGGCCAAAAAATCTGAAAACAAATAATATTATGATATAGCATTAAAAAAATAAATAATATATAACATAAATATATTATTTGGTATTAGTATAGTAATCAAAATTATTTTTTTACTCACTTATTTAAAACTATTGTTTATGACAAAACCATTAAATTTTCCTGAAAGGAAGAAGCAGTTTTTATATCGACTGTGTTTTTTAGTAATTTTCTCTGGTTATATATTTAATACTTATGCTCAGGATAACAGTATTCTGATTCAGGGGAAAATTATGGCTGAGAATAATACAAATGAAGCATTACCTGGTGCTAGTGTGAAAGATGCAAAAGGTAAGAACGGAACAATTGCAGATGCAAATGGAAAATTTAGTCTTAAAGTAAAATCGCTACCGATAACTTTATTAATAAGCAATATTGGTTACAATGATCAAGAAATACTCATATATGAGTATTCTAATCCACTGACTATCTTTTTATCTGATAATAAAAATTTTCTTAATGGCGTAGTAGTTGTTGGTTATGGCACCCAGAAGAGAAAAGAAATAACTGGTTCAATTTCGTCAATCCCAATTAAAAATATAGAAATACAAACATCTTCTTCTTTCGATAATATATTGGGGGGTGCAGTTGCAGGTTTAAATGTAACACAAAGTTCTGGGCAACCGGGTGCTACTTCTGCTGTTCGTATTCGTGGTGGAAACTCTATTAATGGTGGAAATGAACCTCTTTATGTTATAGACGGTTTTGCTGTTTATAATGATAATAATGTTTCTCAAACTGGAATTGGAAAGTCATCTGCTTCAACAAATACGTTGTCAACACCAACAGCTTCATTAAATGTGTTGTCAACAATTAATCCTGGTGATATTGAATCTATTGAAGTGCTTAAGGACGCTTCAGCAACGGCAATCTATGGATCTAGAGGTGCTAACGGCGTTATTTTGATAACAACTAAAAAAGGGAAAAAAGGTCCTTCTAGTGTAAGTTTTCAAAGTTCTTACGGATGGCAAGAAATAAATAATAAGCTTAAGATGCTTAATGGCAGTCAGTGGGCTCAATTATACAATGATATTGTAACTAGTAACGGAACTAGTAGCAGCACTACTAAGTTTACTCAAGATCAAATAAACGGATTCGGAGAGGGAACAGACTGGGCTGCAGCTGCTTTACGTAAGGGAATAATACAAAACTATCAAATTTCAATTTCCGGTGGTGATGAAAAGACCCGCTATGCGATTTCTGGAAATTATTTTGATCAGGATGGTATACTGCTAAATACAGGTTTCAAACGTTATTCTGGACGTGTAAATATAGATAGGGATGTGTATGATAATTTGAAAGTAGGCGTTAATATTTTTGCAAGTCATTCCGATCAAAGTGGATTATCCGGACTTTCAAGTTCAAATGAGTGGATTTCACTTTTAAGGGGTATTCCGATTATTTCAATTTATAATGCTGATGGTAGTTTTAATTATACCAATCCATATTCTTTAACAATAGTTAATGGAAACTCCCCTAATCCACTTTCGGATTTAATAAATACTATTAATGAAACTAGCATAAACCGTACTTTAGGAAATTTTTATGCAGAGTATAAAATAATACCATCTCTTACTGCAAAGGTTAATTTAGGAGCGGATCTTATTAATGTTAAGCAAAATTATTTTGCTCCATCTTATACCTCCGGTGGAATTTCTTCCAATGGTTTAGCTTCTGTTGGAGCCAAAGTGGTGAATGCCTATCAAGCTGAGTTTACTTTAAATTATGAAAAAGAATTTTTAAAGAACCATTACATTCAAGCATTGGCCGGAGCCTCAACTCAAAGGTCCTTTACCGAGTCTGTAGTAGCAAATTCAAGTAACTTTGCAAATGATTTAACAACCTATAATAGTTTACAGAGTGCTTCAACAGCGTTAGCAAATTATTCGGCACCAGCTAATACAGTGCTTATATCTTATTTAGGAAGAATTAATTATTCTTATTTAAAACGCTATAATTTAACTACAACCTTGAGAGCTGACGGCTCTTCACGTTTTGCAGTAAATAACAAGTGGGGTTATTTCCCATCATTAGGTCTGTCTTGGAATATTAACGAAGAGCCTGTATTTGAACCGTTAAAAGAAACTATTGATAATTTAAAATTTAGATTTAGTGTTGGTACTACTGGAAATCAGGAAATTGGTGATTATCAATATTTAAGTCAATATGTTCCTGTTTATTATTCCTCGAATGGGACAGTAATTACTGGATATGCTGGATCGAATCTTAGTAATCTTGATTTAAAATGGGAATCAACAACTCAATACAATGCCGGTCTTGATTGGGGATTATGGAAAGATAGAATAACTTTTATTTTTGATGCATACTATAAAAAAACCTCTAACCTATTGGTAACAGAACCTATCTCTGCAACTTCAGGTTATACAACTTCGTTGCAAAATATTGGTTCAGTATCAAACAAAGGGGTTGAATTCTCAGTTAATACGAATATTATAAAAGGAAGAGGTGAAAAATTTAATTGGGATTTTGCCGCTAATATCTCAAAGAATCTAAATAAAGTTGAAAGTTTGGGAAGTGGACTCAGTTCCTTTTACCCAACATATCAAACAAATGTGTTGAAAAATATATTACCATTAATCGTACAAGTTGGTCAACCGCTGGGAACTTTTAATGGCTATAAATTTGACGGTGTTGTGCAGGCAACGGATGATTTAACCAAGGTACCTTTGAATAGTTGGTCAACTTCTACGAAAGCGGGAGATCCTAAATATGTTGACCAAAATGGGGATAAAGTAATTAATTCAAGTGATAGAATAGATCTGGGTAATAGCCAACCTTTATTTACTTATGGTTTTTCAAATACCTTTAATTATCTAAAATTTGATTTAACGTTTATTTTTGCAGGAAATTATGGAAACAAACTGTATAACGCATCCGCCAGTAATCTGGAGTCAACCTCTATTAATGTAAACTCTTTAGCAACAGTTGCCCCTGCATTAAATGGTTACACTACAACTAACCCAGCCATTAAAGAACAAACAAACTATATATTGGACAGTCGATATATTGAAGATGCTTCCTATCTAAAGCTTAGAAGTCTTACTTTAGGCTATACTTTTTCTGCACGCATTAGTAATAAACAAAAAGGAAAGACGCAATTCCGATTATCTGCTTCTGCGCAAAATTTATTAACATTTACTAAATATACAGGCTCCGATCCTGAAGCTCAAAACTCAGGTCAAGATGAACAAAGCAGTTTATATCAAGGAATAGATTTTGGATCTTATCCTTCTACTAAAAGCTTCATATTTACCTTAGGAGTTAAATTTTAATTCAAAACAAAAAAATAAATTGTATGAAAAAGATATTACAATTAATAATCGTAGCGATAACTATTTTTGTTACTGCTTGTACTGATGATTTGAATGTTAATCCTACTGGCACTATTGTAAGTTCTACCTTTTTTAAAACGATAGATGATGCAACTGCTGCTGTTACAGGTGTGTATTCTTCGTTGAGTTATTGGCCGGATGGAATATCCTATTATGGATGTTTACATAATTATATGGCAGATGTAGCAAGTGATTATTTGACAGCTGGTACTCATAATAGTTGGCCATCTTTAGTCGCCTGTGGAACTAAACGATATAATGAGAGTAATGAATATATTTATTCTGCTTGGTGCCAAACTTACAATGGAATAAATAGAGCAAATATTGCAATAGATAATATTCCAAATGTATCAGGTGATTCAATAACTAAAACAAGACTTATTGGTGAAGCTAAATTTATTAGAGCACTGTTTTATTTTAATGCTGTCAGATTTTGGGGCCCCGTGCCATTGGTAATTCATTCACCAACAACTGTAAGTAATATTACACCTGCAAGAGCTCCTGTTGATTCAGTGTATGCACAAATTATACGGGATTTAAAAGATGTCGCCAGTTTACCTATAACAAATATTGTCTCTGATACCAAACTTGGGAGGGCAACAGCCGGAGCAGCTAAAGCCTTGTTAGCAAAGGTCTATCTTACAAGAGGAGATTGGGGAAATGCTATTAATTATTCCCGAGATTTAATTCAAAACCGTGCTTCATATGGATATGATTTGTATACAACCTATTATGATAATTTTGATCCTAAGAAAAAGAATGCTAAGGAAAATATTTTCTCGGTTCAGTTTGAATTAGGTCAGAATGGTGGTACAGGTACTGGGTCAGTCCTTACTCACTGTTATTTTAGTAACTATTTTACAAATAGCTCAACACCTTTTATTACTTTATCAGATCTTAAATATTATGATTTATTTAGTAGTAGTGATCAACGAAGAGATATAAGCATGGAAAAAAATATGTATAACCCAAAAACTAATAGTATTTTTGTGTTTACTGTGCCTCGCTTAAGAAAGTTTGTTGATACAACCATTGTTTTAACGACAACATCCAAAGCTACATCTAACTATCCTGTAATCAGATATTCAGATGTGTTATTAACATTTGCCGAAGCTGTAAATGAACGTGGAGGGACAAGCGACCCATATGCTGCTGAAGCTGCAGAAGCTATTAATGAAGTAAGGCGTAGAGCATATAAATATGATATCTACACTGCTGGATCATCAGTTGATTTATCCTCAGGAATAACACAAGACCAATTTAGAGATTCTCTTCGTTTAGAACGTTACAAAGAATTCACGCAAGAGGGTACTCGTTGGTTTGATTTAGTTCGCTGGAAGATATATGTTAAATCAATTAATGCGTCACCATATCAAAGTTCAAATCCACTAAGAAATTATTTATTTCCTATACCCCAGGCAGAACGAAATGTAAATCCAAATATCACTCAAAATTATGGATATAGTGAAGGACCAACTACATCTCCTTATGATGTAAGTTATCAATAATTTCTTTTTCCTCTTCTTTTAATAGTCCTTATAAACCTTTTTTTGAGAGATTTATAAGGACTATTAAATATCTAATACTAAAATGAACTGTTTATCTGTTAAAGGCCCAAAAATGGCATTACATTCGGGTTTTCATTGATTGTAAGGATATGGGAAATAGTACTTGTTGAAATATTTTGTTGAAAATTTCTGCAATTATTGTTGGTTTAGCATTGGCAGAGCATATTTTTTTAAACGAAGAGAGAGACGTGTGATTTTGCAGTATCTGCGTATGGGGTATAATTAGTAAAAACGGGAAATGAATGAACGAAAACAATAAAGAACAAAGAAAAGCAGAAAAAAAGAAGTCAGGATGGTATTTGATATGGGAATATGTAACCGAACATCCTTTTATCTATTTATTTGCTGTTTTAAGTATCGGCTGTTCCAGTGTTTTGGCAGCTATAATTCCACGTCTTATTGGTGAGTTTACGGATTCTTTCAAAAGTGGGAAGCTCGATGTAAGAATAGCGACGCACTTTGCCTTACTTATATTAGTTGTCGGCTTTTTTCGGGTAACATTAAGTTGGATAGGCCGTTTGCAGGCTGCACAGCATGGTCGGGTTATTACGTATAAGGTACGTGAAAAGCTTTTTAAAAAATGGGAAACTTTATCTCCTTCGTATTATCACGGGCATAGTGTCGGAGGGCTGTTATCTCACGCATTGAGCGATGTAGAGGTAATACGTCAAGTTTCTTCAATGGGTATCAACATTGCGGTAAGTTCTTTGTTTTTGCTAGGGACTTCGTTTTATTTCATGATAATGCACATAAACTTGCATTTAGCTATTGCCGGACTTTTGCCGCTTTTAGCTATTCCGGGGCTAGTAAAATACTATGGCCCAAAGATAAAAATGCAATCGGCAAAGCTTCAAACTGCTTTGGGTATTATGTCACAATCAGTTGAAGAGGTTATTGGCGGTATACGTACAGTAAAGGCATTTGGTAATGAAGGTGTTATTATAAATAGGTTTGAAGCTAAAGTGGAAAATATTGTGGAAGAACGGATGAAATTTGTTAAGCTTTCTTCCATGTTCACGGCACTTGTTCCACTCATGGCTTCTATTGGTTTTGTTGTGGTTATAAGTTATGGTGGATATCTCACTATTAATAAAACGATAAGTTTGGGCGATTTTGTGGCATTTATTCTTTATTTGACATTACTTCGCCAGCCTTTGGAACAGCTGGGTAACTTGCTGAATATTATTCAACGTGCATCTGCCTCTCTTGCAAGGATTTCAGAACTTTTAAATGTTCAACCAGCGGTTTATGATCGTGAATCTACTTTGTATGATAAGCCGGTTATAGGTAATATTGAAGTGAAAAATCTTACATTCAGATATCCTGGAACAGAGAAAGATGTGTTGTCCAATGTTTCTTTCACAGTAAATAAAGGGAAAACACTAGGTATTATAGGGTCTATAGGTTCAGGTAAGACAACACTTGCCCATCTTCTTCTGAGACTTTATGAACCTCCAAAAGGAGCTATTTTTATTGATGGAATTGATGTTCACAAGTTCTATTTAGATCATCTCCGTCAATCCATTGCCTATGTTCCACAAAATGGTTTTTTGTTTTCAACTACCGTAGAGGAGAATATTGCATTTGCCGAAGACACAATTAATGAAAAGAAAGTGGTTGATGCTGCTAAAATCTCAGTAGTTCATGAAGATATAATAAAATTGAAGGAAATGTATAATACAGAAATAGGTGAACGGGGAGTGAGGTTATCAGGTGGACAGAAACAACGGGCAGCTATTGCGCGCATGATTTACAAGGATTCACCGATAAATGTGCTTGATGATTCCTTAAGCGCTGTTGATACAAAAACCGAACGATTGATCCTGAAAAATATGCGTACTAATATAAATAAGTATATAGAAAGCAAAACAACGGTTATTATTTCTCATCGTTTAAGTGCAGTGATGCATGCCGACGAGATTATTATTCTAGATGAAGGGCGCATTATTGAAAGAGGTAACCATCAGAAGCTTTTAAAAGCTGGCGGGCTATATACTAAACTGTGGGATATGCAGTCGGGCGGTGACGGAAGATCAAAATATATTACAAATAAAACAGTTGAAGAAACAGACTTGCTTGAAGTCTTGCTTTCGGAGGATGATGAAGATGTAAAAGGAAATGCAGAAGGAGGATTATATGGCTATTAAAATAAAATCAGCTTTAGACATTTTACAGCCCTATCTTAAGCGGAACAAATGGCGTATGATCGGGGTGTTTTTTCTTGTCATATTTGTGGTTTCAATTGACATGCTACAACCGATCATTGCACAGAATGCCATTGATAACTATATATCTGTGCCCAACCCCAATGCGAGTTCGATAGCACTGATATCACTTGTGTATTTTTTTGTGGTAATCCTCGCTTTCGGGCTTACATATTATCAAAATATACTGCTTCAAAAAACTGGACAGACTATCATCAAGGAAATACGGATGGATCTATTCAAACATATACAGAGCTTGTCGTTAAAATACTTCGATAAAAATTCGTCAGGACGTATCATCACTAATGTGGTCAGTGATACTGAGTCATTGAATAATTTCTTCACTGATTTTTTGGCAAATAACATACGTAATTTTTTTAGTTTAATCATCATCATAGCATTCATGTTTCATCTGAATCTGACTATTGCGCTTTACTGTTTTCTGGTTGTACCATTGATTATTGTTGTATCCGCCTATTTTCAGAAAAAACTACGTGTTGTCAATCAGGAAATGCGTAGCCGCTTGTCGAGCGTAATTGCCTATCTGGCAGAAAATCTGGCAGGTATGTCTATAATTCAGATATTTAATCAGGAAAAAAAGCAATTCCGGGAATTTGATAAAAAAAACACTTTGCTTTTGATTTCAAATAAGAAAGAAAACAAGTACATCCTTAATTATTTCTTATTTACCGAAGCACTGGGTGATTTTGGTATAGCTGCGCTTATTTGGTTTGGTAGTACCCCTGTTATACGTGGTTCGGTTTCTTTTGGGGTGCTTTTCGCTTTTATTGGGTATATAAGACGATTTTTCCAACCTATAAATGCTATTACTACCCAACTTAGTGTATTTCAATCAATGTTGGTTGCCACTGAAAGAATTGCAACGACGTTGAACGAAAAACCCGATATTACAGAACATAAAGATGCTTCTGTACCTGAAATTCATGGTGGTGTTGTATTTCAAAATACTTATTTGGCCTATAGCAAAGGATTAAATATCTTGAAGGGTATTTCGCTGGAAATAAAACCAGGCGATAAGGTTGGTTTTGTAGGTGCTTCAGGTGCGGGTAAGACTTCATTATTGAACCTACTTACTCGGTTTTATGATGCAACGGGGGGAGTGGTTCTAATTGATGGAAAGGATATTAAAAAATGGCCATTATCAGATCTTAGATGTACCGTTGGTATCGTGCAGCAGGATATTACCCTGTTTTCAGGCACAGTGCTTGATAATATCAGGTTCTTTCGAAACGAAATATCGCAGAAACAAGTGATTGAAGTCTGTAAATTGATTGGAGCAGATGGTTTTATTAGCAAATTACCACTTGGTTATGAAACCTTTTTATCAGAAAAAGGTACCACAATTTCTTTTGGTGAAAGGCAGTTATTGTCATTTGCAAGGGTGATGGTATTTAATCCTAAAATATTGATACTTGATGAAGCAACAGCTAGCCTTGATTCTGAAACTGAAGCAATTCTGCAGAATGCAATAAGCAAAGTTTCTGAAGACAAAACGCTTTTAGTTATTGCGCACAGGCTATCCACTATCCAGCACATGGATTATATAGTGGTACTTGATAATGGAATAATCGTTGAAAAGGGCACGCATCATGAACTCTTAAAAAATAATGGTCATTATAGTACGCTTCATAAATCGGGAATCCTTGTAGAGGAGGAGGTTACTCTTTGATTGATTGGGTGTGTTTTAAAAAGTAAAGAAATAACACAGAACGATTTATAATCAGTCAATGGATTTAGTAAGGATATAAAAAACATAAAAACAGAGAAAAAGGTTATTTAAATGAAAAGAGAGAAAATATTCGGATTAGAAAATAATGCCTTTTTCACGGGACTGACAAGTTTTTTTACGGACACTTCAACCAAAATGGTATACAGTGTAATGCCTATGTTTTTATTGTCCATTGGTGCATCTAAAACAACAATTTCTTTAATTGAAGGTATTGCGGAAAGTACAGCATCCTTATTTAAGGCATTTTCGGGTTATTGGAGTGATAAAATTGGTAAAAATAAGCCATTCATGATTGTTGGTTATGGTATTACTGCTATTGTTACACCTTTGTATGCATTGGCAGGTATTCCAATACAAATTTTATTTTTTCGTTTTATTGAACGTATCGGCAAAGGCTTGCGAGCAGCACCTCGAGACAGTCTTATAAGTGCTTCTGTAAAGAAAAATAATGCTGGTAAAACCTTTGGGTTCCAAAAAGCGATGGATAATAGCGGTGCCATTGTCGGTCCGCTGATTGCATTCCTATTATTGTCATATTTCCCATTGAATTACAGCAATATTTTTTTATTGGCAACAATTCCTGCTATTTTGGGAGTTTTGACAATTGTGATTTTTATAAAGGAGGAAAAGAAAGAAAAGAAGGGAACTTCTACTAAATTTCAATTCAAACATCTACCAAAGAGGTTCTATTTTTTTCTTCTCATTATTTTCGTTTTTACTCTGGGCAATTCTGCCGATGCTTTGTTACTTGTAAAAACTGCCGAGACAGGTATAAATAAATCATACATCCCATTTGTATATATGATTTTCAATACAGTATCAGTCATTTTAGCCGTACCTATTGGAAAGCTATCAGATAGAATCGGTCGTGAGAAATTAATTATACTTGGTTTTTTTGTTTATGCGGTTGTCTATTATTTATTTGGACGTTTTAATAGTATAAATATGTTTATTTTCCTGTTTGTATTATATGGCTTGTATAGCGCATTGACCGACGGTAGCCAGAAATCGATGGTTTCAGATATTGTAAGCAAAGAATTGAAGGGGACTGGTTATGGTCTTTATCATGCGGTACTTGGCATTACTTTATTGCCTGCGAGTTTAATAGCAGGCTTATTATACGACAAAGTTGGTTCCAATGCTCCTTTTTATTTTGGAGCCACAATGGCATTAATTGCTACAGTCTTGATGACCATATATGCAGTTTGGAACAAGAAGGAAAAGAAGATGAAGGTTGCCAATGGTTTATCAGTGTAGACAAGTTGGATGTTTCTTTTAATTTTTTTTGCAGTATGGTCGTAGCCTTAATTATCTGTAGGCATGACTAATTCAAAATTTGTAGTAAAGTAGATGAATATGAAACGGTCTGGCATTCTCACACGGTAAGTATACCTGATGGATTGTTGACAGTCGAACAATATTTAATAATATATAGATTAATATGGATAGACGATTGACATTTAACGAGGAAGTGATTAATTATGAAAAGCATAGACCCAAGTATTGCCGGGAACTATTCGATAGTATTATTGAATATGCCCAGCTTAATGAAAAAAAGAAAGCAATTGAAGTTGGAATAGGAACCGGACAAGCAACAACCCCTATTCTAAAAACAGGTTGTTCTCTTACAGCCATTGAATTAGGAGATAATTTAGCATCTTATTCAAAGGTCAAGTTTAAAGAATATGATAATTTCAGAATATGCAATATCGCTTTTGAAGATTATAAATTTGATAATAATAGTATAGATTTAATCTATTCAGGAACTGCTTTTCACTGGATTCCAGAGGAAGTTGGGTATCGTAAGACCTACGAAATGTTGCGGAGTGGTGGCGTAATAGCATTGTTCTGGAATCGGCCTTTTCTTGATAATCTTGACATCTATAAAGAACTTCAAGCAATTGATAATAGTCCTAAAATAGGATCAGTTCTTAAAGACAAAAATGAGATAATTAAAGCCATTAGAGAATATGGATTTATAGATTTACAGTTTAAATTAATGCGCCAAAGTAGAAAATTAAATGCTGAGGAGTATATCTTGTTTCTGAATACATATTCTGCCTATATATCTATGGAAAATATTGTTAAGGAGAAACTTAATGCTGAGATACAGAACGTAATTAATAGATATGGGGGGAATGTGATAATTCATGACACAATAGATTTATATCTGGCCAAAAAGCCATAATTTGTAATTTTGCTGATGCTACCTTAGTTGTAAAATATAGAGTTAAATCTATTTCGAAAAGGAAATGAAAACCTATCATATTTTAAATGGAGACGGTCTGGCTGATCAATTAAGACAAACAAAAATCAATCAGGATTTTATTGTTTGTAGAGAGTGCTTAATTGAAGGTGATGTGTCTTTCAACAGCATTGCTGACTTTTGGGAAACCCGGGCAAAATTTATTGCTGAAACATACCACGTTTCTGCCAACGAATATTTTAGCAAAACGGTAAGTGAGTTGGAGAAGCTAACCAAACTACCGGATAATTCTGAAGTTTGTCTTTGGTTTGAGAACGATTTGTTTTGTCAGACAAATATGTGGTTCGTTATCTCAATACTTGCAAATTACCCGATACTTAATGTGTTCAGGGTTTTTCCCATTATTGAGAATGAAAAAAAAATCTGGAAAGGCTTTGGAATTGCAAGTGCTGATAAGCTTGAACAAGCGTATCATTCAAAAGTTCAATTTAAACCCGAAGATATTGAGTTATGCAACAATTTATGGGTTGCATATCGAAACGGCGACTTGAAAAAGTTGAAAGAATTATCAAAGAAACAATCTAACTGTTTGGCATATTTAGAAGAGATTTGTCAAGCCCATATTGACAGATTCCCATTAGACAAGACCTTAGGCCGTCCCGACAAAGTTGTTAAAGAAATAATGGAGTCCAATCACACAGAATTTCAAACGGTTTTTTCGGAGTTTTCCCGCAGGGAAGGAATTTACGGATTTGGAGATTTGCAACTTAAAAGTATATATGAGAGGCAAATGAGCAGCCGCTAATATTTTGAAAGTGAAAGAAAATTATAGGATCGTGCTGACTATCCAAAGGAATTTGGTAGCAATTGGAATTATATGTTATGTAAACTATCAAAATAATGGATACAAGACAGAAGTGGCATTAACATTGATTCAAATTGCCTTTTTATTTACGAAAGTTAACAGAGCAAAAATAAGAATTTAGACCCAAAACACCAGAAGCGTTAGAGTTGCAGAAAAGCTTGAATTACAGCTTGACGGTGTAGTTATAAATGAAATAAAAGCAGCTTAGTATGAAAAAGTTTAATAAAGGTATTGTTGTCATTTTTATTTTTCTTATTGGTATAACAGCAGCGTTGCCACTCATTCGTAATAACGAAAAACAAGCGATTGATAATACCGTACAAAGAAATGTATCTGGAAAATTCATAAAACTTTCGCAAGGTTATGCACATTACCAGATCGGTGGAGCAATTGATAAACAAGTAGTGATACTTGTTCATGGGTTCTCAGTTCCAATGTACATTTACGACTCAACATACACATCACTCATCAGAAGTGGCTTTAGGGTTGTTCGATTTGACTTATGGGGGCGTGGATATTCTTCCAGACCACACACCACCTACAATCTGGATCTTTTTGTGCAAGAAACAAAAGAACTGATCGATTCACTACATCTTTCACATCCTGTCGATCTGATTGGGGTTTCAATGGGTGGAACAATTGTAGCTGGTTTTGTGAGCAAATACCCTAAACTGGTTCGAAAAGTTGTGCTAATCGATCCACATGTATTGAAAAAGGACATTTCACCTTTAGACATTCCCATTATTGGGGATTACTTTGCAGCAGTATTTTGGATTCCATCTTTACCAAAATCTCAGTTGTCAGACTTTTATTACCCCGAAAAACATCCTGATTGGTCAGAGCGGTATCGCGAACAGATGCAATACAATGGATTTCGTTATGCAATAGTTTCAACAGCAAGGAATATACTAAACCATGATTTCTTAAATTCCTATCGAAAGCTAAATAACGTTTCTGTCCTTCTTTTTTGGGGCAAACAAGATAAGACTATCCCCAAAGCCGAGATAGACACCCTCCTTCAACTCATCAAACCTGAGTTTTTTGCCATAGATCACGCTGGGCACCTTCCTCAAATCGAACAAGCATCAACTGTAAATCAACGAATAATGGACTTTTTAAAACAAACAAAATAATAAAAATTTATGGCAAAGCCTCTGATATATTTTGTAAAACGGATAGCAGTAGTCCTATTCTTTGTGACTTCAATCCAATCCTTTTGTCAACACACGGCATCTTCAACCCCAAAATTTAAGAAAGTTGTTAACCTGTCATTGAACGAGAATCCGTTTCCACCGTCCGAAGCAGTCAAAGATAGCTTATTGAAAGAACTCCCGAACATCTACCGTTATGCAGCTCAGGATGGAGATGAATTCGTAAAACAAGTTGCAATACATGAGGGAGTAAACACAGACCAGATTATTCCGGGTGAAATATTGGAATTGTTGGGCGTTTATTTGGACATCAAAGGAGGTGCGGGCAGCGAATTTATTTATTCTGTTCCGGGTTATCCGGCTCTGGTAAATGCAGCAGCTACGGTTGGTGGCAAAACAATATCCGTTCCGCTGAATGATAGGCTCGAAAACGATCTCGAAGCCATCGAAGCGCATATTACAGCTAAAACACAAGCTGTATTCTTGGTGAATCCGCATAATCCTTCAGGAACAGTTACCGATAAAAAACTATTTCACGACTTTGTAAAGCGGATATCAAAACGAACACTGGTCATTGTGGATGAGGCCTATCTGGAATATGCCGATGACTTTGCTGGTAGAACTGCAGTTAATAACGTGAAGGAGGGTGATCAGGTAGTCGTATTTCGTACCATGACAAAAGCGTATGGATTAGCTGGGTTGTCAATAGGGTATGCTGTTGCACCCACAGAGCTGGCTCTTAAGCTAAAAGCACAGGGATTAGGTGATGTGCATTCACTAAACCGCTTATCAATAGTAGCAGCGAAAGCCGCGTTGAAAGATCAGGAGCATATAGCTCTTGTGAATAAAACGGTTGTTCAGGAACGCGTAAAATGGAATGTTTTTTTAGATAATTTAGGTCTGCGGCACACGGCTTCCAGCACCAATTTTGTATTTTTCGATACCGGAAAACCTTATGCCGAGGTACAACAGAAATTGGCTGTTAGAGGGATTATTATCGGGCGTGTATTTGAACCGTATACTACTTGGGTTCGCATTAGCATTGGACTACCAGAAGACAATGCTTATGTTCAGGAGATTATTCGGGAGATAATAATTGCTCATTGATTTTTTTATTAACATATCAGAAATGACGAATAATTAGGATGAATCAAGATATTAACCCCTAAACTTTATTAAACAATGGATTTTTTTGATTTAGTTGCCAGTCGCGAAAGCATTCGCAGTTACGATCCTCAGAGACCTTTGACGCAAGAGGTACTTGTTCAATTATTGGAAGCAGGCAGGTTGGCTCCTTCGGCTGCCAACCGTCAGCCTTGGCAGTTTATAGTAGTGTCATCAGAAGCTAAGTTGGCAGAAATTAGAACTGCTTATACTCGTCCGTGGTTTGCCGATGCTCCACATGTACTTGTTATTGTGGGTAATAAGGAGCAGTCATGGAAGAGGAGTGATGGTTACGATAGCATAGAAACTGACTTGGCCATTGCTACCGTTCACCTGATTTTAGCAGCCGAAAGTTTAGGTGTTGGCACTTGTTGGATAGGCAATTTCGATTACGATGTAGTACGTTCGATACTTGAACTGAACGACAATGAAGTAGTGTTTGCATTAATTCCTCTTGGCTATCCAAAGGCTGGGTTTGAGAAGAAAGATGTAAAAGTTAGAAAGGCTTTTGATGAAGTGGTGAAGTTTATTTGAAAACAAACAAAAAATCATTCGGCCTATTTGGATATGATATTTGTGAAATCTGCAAATAGTAAAATGTTTGACTAATTGCTCGAAAAATAACACGTGAGCTTTTACAAATGTACAAATGAAAATACACATAGAACCTTATAATCCCAATTGGAAAATAGAATTTGAGGAGATAAGAGAAGTTTATCTCAGGCAATTGGAAAGATTGCAGGTCGCTATTGAACATGTGGGAAGTACATCGGTACCGGGATTGTCAGCAAAGCCTATTTTGGACATTGATATCATTGTGAAAGGAAAGCAATTTCTACCTGAAATTACCGCAAGACTTGAAAACTTGGGATACATTTCAGAAGGTGAACTGGGAATAAGAGGACGTTTTTCTTTTAAGCAGAAAAACGCTTTTACTCCATTTGTCGATTCTCCCAAACAATGGCAGTCCCATCATCTTTATGTTTGCTTGGCAGACAGTTTGGCATTGCGCAATCACTTGTTGTTTAGAGATACACTGAAGAAAAGTGAAGACCTGATAGAGAAATACACTGAACTAAAATTGGCGTTGACAGATAAAAAAGAAATAACGAGAGAAGAATATACAAAAAGGAAAACTGATTTTATTATTTCAGTATTGGCTCAAGCTGGACTTGACGAATCACAATTGAAAGAAATCACAAATGCGAATAGCTAGTAGTATAACAGATAGGTTGGGTTGCAAGGAAAGTTAAGAAGCAAGCTTAAATTTAAAGAATTTTAATAGAAAAAATGCCAAAAGAAAGTTTGTTTCATATAAGTGAAGATGGCAACATTGATATTTTCTATCCACGACCTTCACCCTCATATTATAAAGAAATATGGAGAGATTGTGTATTTGCAATTTCAGGGAAATTATTGCATAATTATTTGTTGCCAAGAGATTGTCCAAGAGTTGCATACTATGCATCCGAAAATACATCGAAAGTTGATGTCGACAAATTTTTCAGCAATGGTGAGACAAAATATGTAGTGGCAATTGAAAATAACTGGTATCAGAAAATGAAGGACACAATATTGTTTTGCTATAAATTCCCCAATGAGAAGTTCTCATGGCTTGACAAAGTTGCAGGATATTATATTTCGTATGAAGCCGTGAAACCACTATCGGTGATAAAAATTGAGGATGCTATGCTTGAACTTTTTAACAGAAATGTAGAATTGAGGATATTGCCGTCGTTGGGCAATTTAGCTGATGATGTGAAAAAATCGTCTCTAAATTTTTCACTGATAAGAATGAGAAATGCACATAATTAATAATCGAATATGGAAAATTTAAATTCTGAGAAAAATAACAAAGTTTCTTTTATTGCGGGGTATCTTTTATCTGCATTCGGGTACGAATTTATCTTTTTCGTTATGACCGTTTATATTTTTAATCTTACCCAAAGTGCAATCAACATAGGTATCTTCACCTCAATACTCGCCTTTACAAAAATATTTTTGCCTTTTAGCGGAACAATAACGGACAGGTTTAACAAAGAAAAAAGTTTTGGTATTGCCTTAATTATCACAGGTGTATTAGTCATTCTGTTATTCTTTTTGAATAATATTTACCTTGTTTATATTCTGTGGTTTATCATTTCGTTTTTCTTTACCTTTATTGTAAATGTTAGAACGGCCTTAATGACAGAAATTATGCCTGCCGAAAGCTTTCTAAAAGGGAACTCGACAGTTTTTGTAGCTCTAAATGTGGCAAAAATACTGGCTCCGTTAACTGGAGGTTTGCTCACTTCGTACTTCGAAACTAAAATTCTCTTTTTATTCACAGGTGGTATATATTTTATAGCCTTTTTTGTTACGCGATATATTACACTTCCTGTTGAAAAACAGCAGTTAGTAAAAAGAGCAAGAGCAATAGATCAGATACAAGAAGCTTTGGCTTTTTTAAAGAATAATTCGGAATTGAAATCCTTAGGTCTTCTACTTATTGCACGAACATTGTTTTTAGGATTTCAAATAACGCTCTACGTTACCTACATAAAATCATTTTTAAAACTTGGCAGTTCTGAATACGGTATATTTCTTACTGCATCAGCCATGGGTAGTATTATCGGAAGCTTAATCGCACCCTATATTCTCAGGCGGGCTAATAGATATGCTGTCATTGTATTTACCTTGCCCGTTCATTATATTGCATTTATCTTGCTCGGTTTAAATACAAACTATTATTTTGCTTTGCTTATCATTTTCATTAGTTCTTTAATTTTTTATATGAGTGCCATATCGATACATTCTATAAGAGATAGTTCCACAGCCCGGCATCTTAGGGGAACTGTTTATGGTACTATAATGGCATTGTCGGCCCCTATTTCTGTAGTTTCGATGATCGTAGGTGGGTTAATCATAAATGCATTTGGTGTAGATAAAATATTGATTTTCTCCGGTACAATGTCTATCATTTCAATGGTTATTATTGGATTTGTTTTTCGAAAAAAGATTAACTGGATATTTGCATAGATTGGCGGCATCTTGGCGCAAGAATAAGAGGAGTGTGATTCTTAAATACAAATTTAAATATAACAAGATTAGTAACTTGCTTCAATAAATAAACAAACAAAAATATGCATCCCGATTATCTTTTAAAACAACTTAATTCCATTAAGGAAATAGAAAAATACCACAAATATGGTATAAAATATACCATTCTAAGGGTATTTGAATAATAGTTGCATTCCTTACATTTGCAAAGTCGAATAATCAAGGTATATCTAAGATTATATACAAAGTACAGTATGAAAAAAGATATTTGTTACATTACACAAAAAGTATCGTTCAAAGTTTTGAACAGGCTATTGAATCTTTTCTTTTATAAAGACCAGACATCATCGTCTTTGTCTTTAGCAAAAATTTCATTTTCCTCTGATTTAAATTCCGCTTCTTTCATTTCTATGCGAATGTGCTGCCTCTGCACAATGTGTTGATTTCATTTGTCTTTTTCTCTTATCAGTTGAGATTTCACTGAGAACGAAACCCGATTTTTCCAACATTATTTCTTATTCTTTTAATTGCTGTATCAGATTCTCATGTCTGATTTAGTCATAGTCGTATTCATTTTAAAAATATGAAATTATGAGACCAATTTATTTTTATCAATTGTTGACTGCGCTATTCAAAAGTGAATCTAGCGGTAAATATCCGGTTGAACAAATTGGTTTTGACGGATGGTCAAAAGTTTAATTATGTAGAAGGGTTTCTCGCGTCATTGGCAGAATCCATTAATGAATAGTCAGGCCCAACAGCTTGAAACTTAGAAACAATTAAAAAAGTTTGCACAAGAGCAATTAGATATGATATCAGTACACCCATTCAATAATAATATAGGAGATTATAAAATGAAAAAGGTTATTAAAGTATTAACAACAGCCTTATTGGCAATTTTTACTGTAGTAGGAGTTCAGGCTCAGAGTGGTAAAACCCTGACTTTCGGTTTTGTACCGGGTCCTTATGTCGACCTTTTTAAGTTAGGAATCAAACCGGGATTGGTGAAAAAAGGGTACAAAATCGAAATTAAAGAGTTTACCGACTGGGTTACTCCAAATATTGCTTTGGCAAATAATGAAATAAACGTTAATATATTTCAACATTCCCGTTATTTGAAAAAATTTTCTGAGGATAAAGGGTTGAAACTTTCTGGAGTTATTACCATCCCTACAGCATCTTTTGAAATTTATTCCAAAAAATTGAAAGCTAGGAATCCAGAGCAATTAAAAAAGGAATTGAAACCGGGAAATGTTGTAACTATTCCTAATGATCCAACCAATTTGGCTCGGGCATTGGTCTTTTTAAGGAATACTGGCCTTATCACCATAAAAGCTAAAATTGATGCCACAAAGGCTTCGGAAAAGGATATTGATAAAAATCCATACGGATTAGTTTTCAAACCAGTGGAAGCGGCTCAATTGCCAAGGACATTGGAAAGTGTCACTTTCTCAGTAATTAGTGGAAACTATGCTATTGCAGCAGGATTAAAACTATCGAGTGGTATAGCAAGAGAAAGACTGAATCAGGATATAATTATTACGATTGCGGTAAGATCAGAAGATTTAAACAAACAATTTATAAAAGATATTATTTCTGTGGTACAATCTAGTGATTTTAAGGCTGTAGTTGAAAATCCAACGTATGTTTTCCATCAGTTTGAACGTCCTGAATGGTACGTAAGAAAATGGGGAATTAAAAATAGATAAAAGAATATAAAAGATAAACAGAATGCTTAAAAAAAACAATCGGATTTTCTTTTGAAGCAATATTTTTTATAAAGAGGAAACCAAAGATATGATTGATTTTCAAAATGTCCACGTTAGTTTTCCTGCAAAAGGGAAAAATATAGAAGCAGTTAAGAATGTATCCTTCACAATAAAAGAAGGAGAGATTTTTGGTATAGTAGGGACCAGTGGAGCAGGCAAAAGCACGTTATTAAGAACGATCAATTTACTTCAACGACCAACTCATGGACATGTATTGATAAACGGAAGCGATATTACAAATTTCAAAGGGGATGATTTACGCAGATTACGTACTAACATTGGTATGATTTTTCAGCAATTCAACCTTATAAATACAAAAACGGTGTTTGATAATGTGGCTTTTGCATTAAAAGCAAAAAAACACAGCAAGGAGGAAACCAGGAAAAAAGTACTTGAAATGCTCCAATTAGTAGGACTTAGCGATAAATCTTCGGCTTATCCGGCTAAATTAAGCGGTGGACAAAAGCAGCGAGTGGGTATAGCCAGAGCAATAGCCAACAATCCTAAAATATTGTTGTGTGATGAACCAACTTCCGCACTCGATTTGGAAACAACTAACTCAATTTTAGATTTGCTGAAAGTAGTAAATATTAAATTAGGTATTACTACCATTATTATATCGCATGAAATGAATGTGATTAAGAAAATCTGTGATAGAGTAGCTGTGATGAGCAATGGAGAAGTGTTGGAATTAGACAATGTATTTAACATCTTTACCTCACCTAAACATGAATTCACAATAAGCCTTGTAAATCATACAATTAATCTCGATTTACCATCACACTTATTTCACGAAAAAGGAAATCGACTATTAAAAATTGTATATAGTGGCAAAAAGGCTGAAGAAGCTGTTATCTCCGATACTGCCAAAAGATTTAATGTGCACCTGAATATTCTGCATGGGAAAATAGAATATATTACTAATAAACCATTTGGAGTACTCATTGTACATCTTGATGGAACTGCCAATGAAGTAGCAAATGCCGAAAAATATATAGCTGAAAGAACTTTTAAAGTGGAGGTAATCAATGACTGAGTCATATATTGTAGAATTATTAGATAATCTTAAAAAAGCATTTTTAGAAACTTTCTTAATGTGCGGAACATCCATTGGATTATCAATAATTTTAGGTGTTCCCCTTGGTTTGTTTATATTTATAACTCGAAAGGGATTATTTTGGGAAAACAGAATATTGAATTTTATTGGAGGATTTTTAGTAAACATCGTTCGTTCAACACCTTTTGTAATTCTTTTAGTATTGCTTATTCCTTTCACTCAATTAGTAGTAGGAAGCACTATTGGTCCGTTAGCTGCATCGGTTCCTTTGTCTATTGCCGCCATTGCTTTTTACGCTCGATTGGTAGAAAACTCATTATGCGAAGTAGATAAAGGCGTACTCGAAGCGGCAATAGCAGTTGGCGTTTCCAATTTCATAATTGTTAAAGACGTATTATTGCCCGAAGCTTTGGCTGGGCTTTATCGAGGACTTACTATTACAGCAGTTAGCTTGGTGGGTTATTCAGCCATGGCAGGTATTGTTGGAGGTGGAGGTGTTGGTGATTTGGCTATCCGTTTTGGTTATTACCGTTATCAAACAGACATAATGGTTATTACAGTTATATTATTGGTAATTTTAGTTCAATTAATTCAGTCTTTGGGCGATTTTTTTGCTCGAAAAGCTGAAAAAAATTAGAAATCATGAGTAAAAAAAGTATTGGAACGAAGCTATTGAAACTTTACGCCGCGAGGAATATAATAAACTTCAGACTGAGTCATTAAAAAACATCTAACATAAGCTTTAAATAAATCAAATTATAATAAAGAAGCATTTGTTCTAACCCCACTTGAAAAAGATTAACATTGAGTCTGGTCATCGAAAAGGGTAGGCTGATTCCTTCTATTGAATAAAAAGGATTGAGAGGTAAAATACAGGTATCTAAAAAAAAGAAAATATGAGTAAAAAATTAAATTTAAATACACCTGTCGTAGAAAGCAGAGAACAACGCTTAGGAACTATCGTTGCCTGGGAAGGAAAGGCATCCGATTTGGTAAAGGCATCTGCTTATTCCAGCAGAGGGTGCGGTGGTGGCGAATGTAGCCTTTGTGAACTCAGTAGCCCGTTTACGCAAGGCTCCGTTTGCAGTGAACAGATGGTGGAATGCCAGGCCGGACATGTGCGCGATGCCGTACTTATACAGCATTCCCCTATCGGTTGTGCCGCCGGTCAGGTTCCCTATAATTCTCTTTATCGTAATGGGTTAAGAAACAGGAATAAACCTGTCGAAAATATCCGTGTCATCTGTACTAACTTACAAGAGAGTGATATGGTATTCGGTGGAGATGAAAAATTGCGCCAATCTATTCTGGATGCTTGGGAGCGTTATCACCCGAAGGCAATCTTTATCGGGTCATCTTGTGCCACCGCTATTATTGGCGACGATATTGACAGCACGTCGTCCGATCTTACCACGAAACTTGGAACCTGTTATCCCCATGCATTGCGAGGGGTTTCGTTCAAAACACTGGAGTACAGGGTTCGACAGTACACAGCACGGAATTCTCCGTCAGATAGTGAACCGTAAACCAAAAAAACAGGAAGATTTGGTGAATGTAATCAACCTCTGGGGTTCCGATGTGTTTACCCCGATGCTGGCTGAATTAAACCTAAGGGTAAATTACGTTATTGATCTAGCTACGGTGGATGATTTGGCTCAAATGTCTGAGGCGGCTTGTACCATAGGGTTTTGTAATACACTTTCTTCTTATCTGGCTACCGGATTGGAGCAGGAGTTCGGTGTGCCGGAAGTGAAAGCTCCCATGCCTTATGGCTTTGCTGGCACCGATGTCTGGCTTCGTGAAATAGGCAAGGTCACACATCGCGAAGAATTGGTGGAAAAATATATTGCCAAAAAACATGCTGAAATTAAACCTAAATTGGAAACGCTTCGCCAAAAGGTGAAAGGCTTGAGAGGGTTTTCCGCAACGGGTTCAGCTTATTCACATGGTTTAATATCCGTAATGCGTGAATTAGGTATTGAAGTAAACGGTTCACTGGTATTCCACCACGACCCCGTTTATGATAGTGGTGACCCGAGACAGGATTCGCTTGCTCATCTGGTAGATCACTACGGAGATGTAAATTCCTTTAGTGTGAGCAACCGTCAACAATATCAGTTCTATGGTTTATTGAAGAATTTTAAGCCCGATTTTATTATGATTCGCCATAATGGTTTGGCACCATTAGCTTCCAAGTTGGGTATTCCTGCTGTACCACTTGGAGACGAGCATATAGCCGTTGGATATGATGGTATGATAAATTTGGGAGAAATCATTTTGGATGTAATTGCTCATACTAAATTTCATAAAAATCTGGCTGCTCATGTAAAACTACCTTACAAAAAATGGTGGCTGGATCAGACTGACCCTTATATCCTTTCAAAAAAGCCGGAGCTAATATATGAGGATTAACTATCAGTAAAGAGTGTCAAAAGAAAAATTAATAAAGGAGAAAATTGATTATGATAGTAAGTGAAAAGACAATAACAAAGACGAATTCCATCAATCAGCCTCGATACGGGTGTTCATTGGGAGCTTTATATACGGCAACAGCCATTCCGAGGGTTATTCCTATTACCCATTGCGGTCCCGGTTGTGCCGATAAGCAATTTACCGCCACGGCGTTTTATAACGGTTTTCAAGGTGGCGGTTATGGAGGCGGTGCCGTTTCTCCCAGTTTGAATGCCAGCGAAAAAGAAGTAATATTCGGCGGAATGGAACGCTTGCACGAGCTAATTAGTGCTTCACTAAAAATAATGGATGCCGATTTATTTGTGGTATTAACAGGTTGTATTGCAGACTTGGTGGGTGATGATGTCCCCTCCGTGGTAGCCGAATTTCAGGCAAAAGGAGTACCCATCGTGTATGCCGAAACAGGAGGCTTTAAAGGAAATAACTACACGGGGCACGAACTGGTAACCAAAGCGATTATTGATCAGTTTGTAGGTAATTACGAAGGACCTAAAGAAAAAAAACTGGTGAATGTCTGGTCGTTAGTTCCTTTTGTGGATACCTTTTGGAGAGGTGATTTGGAAGAAATAAAACGCATTTTGGAAGGTATTGGATTGAAAGTTAATATTTTGTTCGGTCATGAATCGAACGGGGTGGAAGAATGGAAGGACATTCCGAAAGCAGAATTTAACTTAGTTCTTTCACCTTGGATCGGGTTAGACACGGCTAAACATTTGGAAAAAAAATATAACCAGCCGTTTCTACATGTTCCGGTAATCCCGATTGGAGCACAGGAAACATCTGGTTTCTTGCGTAAAGTGGGTGAATTTGCCAAGATCGATTTAAAGAATGTAGAAGATTTTATCAAAAAAGAAGAAGATTACTACTACTTCTATTTGGAACATTTTGCCGATTTTTATTCCGAATATTGGTGGGGGCTTCCTGCCAAATTCGGTGTGGTAAGCAATAGTGCTTATAATTTAGCTTTGACCAAATTTTTGGTTAATCAACTGGGTCTGATTCCCGGGAGGCAGATTATTACAGAAAATACGCCGGACGAATACAAGGATTTTATTCGTGAACAATATGCCCATATTGCCGAAGATGTTTCTGCTACGGTAGATTTCATCGAGGACGGATACACTATCGGGCAAGAACTGCTGAAAACCGATTTCGGGCATAAGCCGCCCTTGCTTTTTGCCACCACTTGGGATCGTGATGTGGCAAAGCAACTCAAAGGCGGAATATTGGAAATCGGATTTCCAGCTTCTTATGAGGTGGTGGTCAATCGTTCAAATATTGGTTATCGTGGTGCTTTGTCGTTGTTGGAAAAAATCTACACAACGGCAATTAGCGGCAGTGCTTGATAAGCCGTACAAAAACAAAAATTTGACAAAATGAATAACGTTTAAGTGTTTTATCCACAGCTACCCTGCAAATATCGCAAAGTTTGTCGAAAGTTACACAAACGTCATAAAATAAATTAAGGTAATAATTGTGGATAAAATAAT
>Ga0302285_10000227_pt1 | contig 33015 bp, 23 predicted proteins | sample III_Fen_E2_2_FD_200455 | JGI IMG/M metagenome (GOLD analysis project Ga0302285, IMG submission 200455) | Peat permafrost microbial communities from Stordalen Mire near Abisko, Sweden - III_Fen_E2_2 | ecosystem: Environmental > Terrestrial > Soil > Wetlands > Permafrost | place: Sweden: Abisko... | reverse complement strand
ATAAATAATACATATATCTTGTCATGGAATACTGTTCTGGAAGCACACTCAAGGAAAAGTTCATCAATAAGGAAGAGCTAACTGAATACCAAGTATCTAAAGTTATGGAAAAGCTGTTTTACGCAGTGAATTACATGCACACAAGAAATATCGTGCACAGAGATCTGAAACTGGAAAATGTCGTCTATGCATCGAAAGAGGAAAACGCAGAAATAAAAATTATTGACTTTGGACTCTCCAAGAAGTTAAGCATCCGCTAAGCTCGCAAGAAACACACCAAAGTTGGGTCCTCATACTACATGGGTAAAATAAGAATACAAGATGCGAAAACAAAGGGGGAAGGAATAGAAGGAGGAACTATTAATAGATTCATGATATTACGTATGGGGAGTTAGATTTTTAAATAAAATAGAGTGATTGTTACAGGAGGAAAAGAATCTCATAGAGAATAGATCCTTAAAATGGAATTTGTCTAAGAAATGCAAAAACAGATTTGAGATTTAAATTAAAAAAGAAATAATAGTTTCTTTCTTGCACTTTGTGCTATTTTTAATCCTATTTTGTCTTTGTTTTCACCAAAAAGCACCTGAAGTCTTGCTGCACGAGAAATACGAACGGGAATGTGATGTCTGGTCACTTGGGGTAATGATGTACTTTTTATTAAGTCGAGAACTGCCTTTTGAGGACTTCGAAGAAATCGAAAGTGGTAGATTTACTTTCGAGGCTCCCGTGTGGAAGTGCGTGTCAGAAGAAGCTAAAGATTTAATTAAAAGCATTCTCTTGGTGAACACGAGAAAGAGAATCAAGCTTACCGAGGCACTGGATCATAAATGGTTTTAACTCATGGAGTAATAAAAAGAGAGTTAAATTGCACCTCAGTTATTGCCTGTGCCGCACAGGAGCTATGCCTAATTGGTTGAGCTGCTGGTACAGTTTCGGATGGACTCCTTGTTTAAAAGGGAAGTACTTTTGATCATGGTCAAGCACATGAGCACAAATGAAAATATCACACCGAAGAATCTCTTCAGGACCATCGACAAAGATCAAAATGGAGTTATTACAGCTGATGAGCTTAGGCTTTGTCTTTATGAGCTTGGATACAAGGATGTACCGAATATTGACTAGCTTCTGCAGAAGATCTGCGGAGTCAATAAGCAAGAAAATTTATCATTAAAGCAGGGTGTAATCGAAACGAATTACTTGAATTACTCTGAATTCATCGCAGCGACATTAGATCATGGAACTTATTTGACCAGAAAGAAGCTCGAAGCTGTATTTCACTATCTGAATCCTTCAGAAACTGGATATATCACCCCAGAAGATATCAAAGATGTAAATAAATAATATGTTTTTACTTGCAGTTTCAGATTTTAATTTTTGGATTGTAATTGGTTTTATTAGATCATGGCAAGAGAGGGTAGAAAAATAGCTGATGAGAAACTAAAAGAACTGCAATCAGATCTGGAGGATTTTTAAAGTGAACCCGGGAAGCTATTCTTTGAAGATTTCTGTAACGCCATGGGACACCGCACACTTAAGACACCTCCAGAACTTGTTGAAACTAAGGAAATCCACATATTCTCACCTAAAAACACAGTAGTACCTTTGGATATCCCAAATCAAAAGCAAGAAGTACCAATGCTGAGTTTGAGTCCTTGAGCTGATTGGATTGATTTATTATACCTCGTTTTCTCAATTAAAACAATACTTCCCTGATTTCTATTTATTTTTAACATTTCATCACACTCTAAGCCAGTCTTTCTCCTAGCCATTAGAGCTTCTCTGGGACATATTAAACTTAGGGTTTTGTCATAAATTTGTATATATTGTCATAAAAAATGTTTTAAATTAGATTATTTTTAAAATTTAACTAAATTGGCTTTAGAAAATAAGAAATGAGTATTTTAAAACTTACTGTGGGCAAATCATTCAAGTCATTACCGATACAAAAATGACCCTTAATAAAGCTAAAATCCAAGACTTTAATTCAACTGACAACTGATAATAGGATAATAGTATATAACAATAATCTTTCATTATTACATTTTTTTCTTCATTAAAACTAAATTCTAGTTCCATATTGTTTTTCAAAGAACAACATAATGCTTAACAATCATTCAATTTCAATCTTATGCTCCTCCTTCTTCTTCTTCCACTTCTTAGATAGGATTTTCATGAGTATTATTCACTTATGGCTTATCAGCCTACTCAATATGAGTACCAACATGGTTTGCGATTTAAGCAAGTTTGTTTTGTATGGCGTATGTATCTGTAGTTGAGGCATCAGTACTGGCTGAGGAAATCGAGGAATCGAGTTATCCTTGATCTTATTCTGATTCAACTTCAACTTCCATTTTAGATTCTTCGGGTTAACTTTGCTGAGTAGTTTCTGATTGATGGGTATCAGAACTATCAGGCTAAGGCTATTATTATTCTTAAACTTAGTCAGTTTCAATTGAACTTTCTTTGAAATTTGAAGCTTCAATAGTTGTAATGTTTTTGGTTTCAGGAGCTGGCGGCAAAGCATGAATTTGTTCTAGCTCGGGATTGGATGCTTGCTAGTGAGCATGAATAGTATGGAGAACTTAGGGGAAATGTGTCTGATGATATCCAATAGGCACCTAACTTGAAGTCAAAGAAGAAGTTACTGAACTACCTACTGTGCTGCTATCGTTTTAGAGGCTCTTACTGACTGAGCTTGTGCTGGAATATACTCCAGTGCCATACAATTTGTTGATTTGCATGTTAACCAATTTTTCTTTCTCCAGAAGATTATTCTTTTTTTCTTCAGTGAGCTCCCCATCAATAACATTAATGGTCCCTCCAATTGGCAAAGCCATCATCTATTTGCAGATGTAAATGCAGTTTCTAGGGTTAAATTTCGCTGGTCTTGGATGATAAAGAGTATTATCTTGGAGATCACACATGACAATCTTTTTCAGATAATCCTAAGGGAAATCAGCGAGTGTGATGTAAGACCCAACGAGACCACCCACAATTGCAGCATTCGTGTCAGAATCTCCGCATGCATTTAGAACATCTCTGAGTTGCGTCTTGTAAAGTGTAGATTTCTCCACAGATCCTTCTTCTTCAAAAACCTTGATTCTTCGCAAGACAATGAAACACATAATGATTGCGTGCTTGATCCATCCCATGGACTATGTAGCGATCTTAATCTCTTTCAGAGAAGCAGAAGCAATCCACCATTCTTTCACTGCTGGATCACTCTCTTCTTTAGAGAAGTACTATTCTATCCAGTTAACAACACTGCCTGCGGTATTACCTTAGATCAATTTCACACAAGCCATAGTGTAAACAAAGGAACAATCCAGAGCAATTGGACTCGAATGTGTCAGCGATTACTCTCCGAAAACGACTCTTCGAATGGTATTCTCGTTTTTAGATCGACTCAAGAATACCACCAAAGGAGAAATACGCATAACACCTCCGTTGCTTTGGGAATGCTTGTTAAGTTTTACAGCTGTGAATCTGCTCCTCTGTGCGAGCATGGACTCAGCGCAATCATCAGCGGTAGATGCTTAACTGGTATTTGACTTTCTGTTGGATCGTAAAGCACTTCCGATTGTCATGCCTAAGTCAAATGGAGGAGATTGCATCCACAGCTCATAGTGTTTGCTGATTAAATTGCAATCTACCCTCGCAAGACCTGTTCCAGCAGATTTCAAGTCATTAGCTTCGAGAATACCATACCCCATAGACATTCCCATTTCTGTATCATCTGTGCTTTATCCAGGCGCAAGATTATGGCATCCTCCTCCTTCCATTCGCATTGCCTCATCTAATTCCTTGGAAGTTATGGACATTTCGAATTCATTGTAATTTCCTAGGTTATCTCCTGCGTGTGCTCCAAGCAAGCAGCACAGTGCTCTTTGCGTCTGCTCGTTTTCTTTGCTGAACTCTTCCAGCAAGGTAGAAGCTTATTCTTATGAGATCACTTCAACCATAGGTTCAAATACTTCCCCTTTTTTCACTTGACTCATATCAACTTTATTATTCTAAAATTAATAGTTTTTCCAAAAGGAGAAATCTTCTTAAGAAGCTCGAATCCCCCCAGGAGAGTAAATAATCTCTTGTGCTTTGTGATATCGATCGAGACGCAGATAAACAGCGATATTCTGGTGATCTCCTAATCGAATTTCTTTTCTATCAGATAATATCCCCAAAAAAGCACTCACGCACTTGCACATGATTTATCTATGAACAAGCACACCAAATCACATGAACACACAAACTACATTTTCTCCTTTTAATATTTTTAATTCTTTTCAACAATATGTCTTCAACTTCTTAAATAACTTTGCAATTTTCTCATTGTCTGCAAATTTCCCAACAGCTTCCTCCAGATTGAACCCCTTAGACTCCAATATCTATAAAAAAGCATCTGAGAGAGCTTTGAGTATCATAATCAGCACTAACCCTTTCGGACTTGCTCTAAGCTATTCAATTTCTTCTTTCTCTGCTAACAATTTTATCATATTAACAACCTTCTATCGTAACTATGTGATTTTAACTGCCTAAGCAAGCGAATTCAGTAAACTTTCACTTTCACACGATCCTTCTATAAATTTCTTAAAAAGTATCTCCACAGCCAGTAAACCCTTTTCAGCTGCTTCTATGAGATACCATTTTTTCTCTAATCTCCTGCCAAGTGCTTCCACAAGATCCAATCGAAATAATTAGACATTCTTAGAAACACTCTGCAAAATATCCTCTGGAAGTTCTCTCCACCAAATACAATCTTCAACCCCATTGAAGAGAAAATACTGCAGGACAGTATTATTAGCAGATGATTTATCTGATTTAGTTTGATCCTTTTGAAGATCAGCTGCCCTTATTACATACTTGATTAATTCCTGGATAAGTTCAGCATAAAGCTAATGACCTTTAATGTCTTCTAAATCACATTTAGATAGATCCTAAGTCAGAATTCGCTGATCACTTTTTAATTCCTCAATGAATCTCTCGATTTCAAGCTCTTCAAGTCTACCTAATCCAAAGAAATCTTCTTCATTATCTTCATTGAAGACAACTACACCTCGTGATATGCCAGTTCGTGAACTTCCTTCTTCAGACAGATCAGGATGAAGAAATTACATTTAGTTATTAAACTCCTCAGAATTACAATTAATATCATTACTATTATCATTTTAGACCTTGTTTTAGTTATGAGAATTATCATGTTCTGAACTAAAAAGTAACATTTTTTGTGCTTCTTCTGGCAGCGAAGAGCTTGGTACTTTGAAATACTAATCTAAAGTCATTTCAACTCCTTCTTCTCCTTCTCCTTCTTATTTATGTTAACTCCCTACGATTACGTGTGATTTCGGTGCGTTACTTTACAAATGTTCTGCTGAGTCATGCTCATTATTATTGTTTTAAGATTATATTAGTAAATGTCCAGGGATTTATGGTTGAGTTGGATATTTTTAGTTGTGTGGTTATGTTGCTAGATGTTAGTAAGCCTGCAAATGTGGATGAATTGTGTGAATTGGTTGGAATTCCTTGTTATTATCACCACTTGTTTTAGCTGCTTTAGCGATTATTTAAATCGAAGAACGCTTAGGAGCGTGGCTGTTAAGTTGAGAAGGAAACACATGAGGAACAAACGCGTTAGGCCCTTAAAACTAAGTGGTTTTGTACGTTTTATCATCCATGGCGTACATTTGGAAACTTGGTGGACTGATGTATTTCTGCTCATTATTTCGAGGTACTAAAGACATTTTAGAAGTGCCACTTTTAATGGATATTGCTTTCCCTTAGACGCAAGCAGAAATGAGATGGACAACTTCAGAGTGAACTGTAGTTGTCGGTCGAGGGCGTTACTGAGAGGATACGTTTTTGATAGAGGAAAGTTACTTCATTTGCGGTTGATTTAGTACCATCCTACCTGCGTTCACGAATTTCCTGGAAGTCATAGGATTCTTGAGAGAGTTCTGTGAGGGTTCGAAGTTGTTCTAGTTGAGTTGGAATTCAGGATGTTTGCCTCCATTTGAAGAATCTTGAAAGTTACGGGAAGGACTCACAGCATGAGGGTAGAGTCTTTTTTTCATATGCATAATTGTAAAAGTGATAAATAATTCAAGAGTTTTCAAAAAGGGAAATCACAAAAATAATAATAAGCGAAAAACTGTCTTGTCAGTCGTCTGCTTTTTAGTGTTTTCTTTCTTTCTTTTGTTTGAAGAATTAGCAGTTCAATTATCAACGAAAGTCTAACTTTTAGGATGCATTGTAAGTAGTCTGAAAACAGTAGTTCTTCGTTTTTCTAATTAATGGATTTCCTTCTAAGAGCATTGATACTACCTAGATATTTCTGTTGATTTAGAGAGAATTTACGGCATAAACAGATAAATAGGCTGTTGATTATGAAATACTTAAAATAAGCAAGGGGAAGAATAGAAAATCAGTCGATTAATTTTAAGGCTAATAACATCAATTATTAGTTGCTCTTTTGGATAAAGAATTCAATTTATCTTTTTGGTTTTGATCTGTTTGCTGTATGTATGTTTCAGAGGGTATTTTGATAGTTAAGAATTACAATAACTTGATTATTGCTGGCTATATTTTGATTTTCACTATCTCAAAAAAATAAATAATCAACTAACAAAGAACTTCTTTCTCTTTTTCTCTCCCTCTCTTCCGGCAGATCTCTCTGATTCATGGTGGATGTAGAGATCGCTGGAGAATCAACAAGAGCCTTCCAACTCCAACTCAAACCACATCTCCAAAGGCATGAAAGTCAATAGACTTCTTAAACAACGCAAAGTGACCATCAAGAACTTGATATTTCCATGGAAGTCATCAGATCCTTAGCAGAGATGAAACCTGTTGTTATTGTCTACGAGTACTAATAGCTAGGTCTGGAGTAGTTAAAATAAGGCTGTGAAGTTGTCTAAGCAACTGAAGCAACAAATTTAATATCAAAATATGGAAATACAGGGTATTCTAATTTAATAAGAGGAGAGTTGAAACAAGCGTTGTTGAGTCTGCGAAGAGCAGATGTGATACTTAATGCCCTCGTAGCTTCAGAGAGCAATGCTATGAAAGAAGACAGCAAATCAAATCAAATAGACATAGATTTAGTATATTTCATCAAAGGAAACTTAGGTGTGTGCTTTTATCGAGCAGGACTACTAGAAGAAGCTTTTACTTGCTTTTAAACTTGTGGGTTGGCTTTAGAGAAGCGAGCTACCAGCCCTTTTAAAAAAGACAAACCAATTGTGAAGGTTATCAACACTCCTAGCAGCAACTAAACAAACAATGCGAATTCACATAATCTTAGTAGCCCTATGAGCGCAATTTAGAAGCAGATGCTCGTTAAATTTAACTTCCAAAGTTGTATTCTGCGATCTGAGCAAGGAAAGCATGAACGAGCTATTGCATATGCTAGAAAAGCGTTAAGTGCTGTGATATCATAAATTCTAGAGTTATATGCAAGTGTTGTCGTAAAGGTGATTCAGAAACGAAATAATCCTAAGAGACTCGCAGTTACACCCAGAAACTTAAGCAGCAGCAACACTAACAGACAAAATAGCAATAGCAACAATAATTAATCATATGAGTTTGAAGACAATAACTACTATGGATTTAACCTCCCTACAGAGCGTAGTCGCTAGCATTCGATATCTTTCTCGACGCATACAACAAGGACTTTAAGCTCAGAGGAGAGTGCTAAGAAAATAGAATAACTTTATCCTATACCTAGATCGTTAAAATCACTTGAATTCGAATAAATTAATAAATCCAAAGTGCAATAAACTGACAGCAATGATCGTCTGCTCATCGAATAAAAGAGAGCAAGAAGTGGCTCCATCGATCAACAACAACAGTCATTGAAAGCTTTTCCTCAGTAGTAGCAACATCTTTTACCATATTTCCCCTCGAAATCACAAAAGAATTCCCTTGATTCACAAGAACGAAAAGATAAATCAGAATCAGATGAATATTAATCAGAAGAGCACTTTTCAGCTGCTACACTAACAAGAGAAGAAAAGAATCTATTAATGATCCTCAAATCGTTGTTAGTTCGATGTCAAGATCTAGGAGATCTCATAGCCGATCAAGATTAATTCTATTTCTTAACTTCCATTCCTTTGCCATTCACTGAATCTCTTACTATTTCCTAGGTGTTTTAATCTGCTAATAATCTCCTCTCGAAATCTAACATCCTCAGCTTACTCCAGCTGAAACCGTTCTCTTTTAGTTCCCTGAAAAACAATCTCCATCAAACCACTAGTATTTCAGATAAATTTGCTGTGTTAGCATCATAACTCACTGTTTCTTTCTACTGTCTCTCAACTGAGTGCAGATTCATCGAATAAGAGGCTATCTCTCCCAAGGATACTAGCTCAAAACCATCTTCTTCAAACCGCTTAGACAACTATTTTTCTTCTTCTGAAATCTCCGATTCAGAGAATTATCTCTCGCGAGCACTAGAAATCGCATTTATTTACCTTCCTCATGATCTGCCGCTAGTCGGATAAATCGTCTGTGTGCACTCCAAATTCCATGCTGCTTTTCGATAAACCATCCAAGAAGATACCCCTGATTTATCTAGTCATGTTCTTCTCCGTCCACTTCCAGGAGGAACTAAATTCCCTTAGTTCATTCCACTAATCAGAAAGAGAACGGAAAAACAGCAACAACAACAAAGCGTTTAAGAAAACATAACCAATCAGTCTAATCTTGTGAATGCAATTTAGAATAATACTAAGCAGACATTGGAGTAATTTTCAGATACTCCAATCTATGCAGCTGAAGGTCTTTCAAGAGAACGTACTTCTTTTTCTAAGAGACAGCCATTGTTAGAGAAAAACAAGAGTGCCTTAAATAGTATTATTTCAAATGGAAATAACAATTCCAATATGGTTTAAGGATAACAAAGGCAATCAGAGAAATCAGAACAGGTAAATAAAGGGAAAATAACAACCAACGAAAAAGATAAAATATCGGAATAATATCCCATTTCTAAGGAATTGGAATCCCTAAGTATTCGAAGAGCATAGCTCGATGGAAGTCGTGCAGACTCTGGGATATCTGTGAGAAGCGAATTAGATACTGCAGACAAAGATAAAAAGAAAGAATAAATTGAAAAGACTAATCAAAGCAGTGCTGCTGCTTCTTCGTCAGTAAAAGTACGAAAACAACTTTTCAAAACTAGAGATGATTTTCGAGAAACATAGCAAAAATAGCAGAGAAAAGAGAGTCAACAGCAGTAATAACTTCAATTGCTGGAACAACAACCACAACAAGAAGAATAGTAGAATCAGTAGACCAATTGGAGAATCAATCTCTAGCAGAGCATATTATAACGAAGACAAAATCTAACTTTAGATCCGCCTTCTTCGACAAGAAATAGTAACAGAAATGGGAAGATAATTTGTGATTGGAATAAGAAAAATTACCAAATTCTATTTTGGGATAATAAGTGCAGTTCAGAAGAGTTAATATTTATACCAATTTTATTTGTTTGTTTTTCTTAGAAAAGAGATCCTCTGAAGAAGTGGAAAATAACTTCATAAAACCTAAACTATCCTCCAATTTAAACAACTTAAAAGTCTTGAATAACTAGCATTAAAGAGACGGCGAAGTCAAGGCTTCGTTGAAATATTTAAATAATTTCTTGAAGAATCCTCAGTAAGTCCCTTAGAGAATCTTGAATCCTTCCCATCTTGGTGTTAAAAATGCTGAGTGCAACTTTACCTAGCAAACTGTGTTAAATAATCATAAATAGCAGCAAAAGACAGAGTAGTTTGTTGTCTAATCACAGAACGTCAATGCAAATCATCAATCAGATATGCATTCATAAGCTGAGAAGCATCAGCAATAACTGAATTTTCTGAACAATGCCATGAGTGATTTCCAGTAGCAGCCTCCCCTTTCTTTTAGGAGCAAACAAAAAACACCTACATTGCAGATTTAAAACAACATTAGTTTCTTTCTTTCTGGAAGTTCCAATAGTAATAATAGCAGCAATAACAATTCCTTCATAAAACCAAGAGGAACGGATACTCCTGTTAATCCTCCTTAATCAGCTTCATCAAGATCTTCACCAGAGTAAACAGTCTTTAATAATACATCAAAAGCATTTCCTAAAGTATTCACATAATTCAAACCAAATACAACGAATTTCGCTAGGGATTAATATTTCAATTATCTATCCAAAGAGCAAAGAATTCAAGGTGGCTAATAAATTCAAAGGCAAACTGATCATCCATCTAAAAATATTAATATTAGCAACACTTAAAAACAGACAGAATCCTCCAACAAACCAAAATAAATATAAATTCCATTTCTTTCAATTTAAAATTCACCTAATTCAAGCTTTACTTAGCTTTCGAAAACAATCAATATTTCGATTAACAACAATGACAATGCTGTACCATCTTCTAAGGCCATTCCGCACTCAGCTAGATCTAAAGATATCAGCAGTGGCACTTAAACACCACTAAGAATTAGAAGACATCGAAAATAATAACCTTAAGGAGGATCAATAATATAGGAACCTAGTGATGGATGAAATAATATTTATGAATGTTAACAATGTAAAAAAATCTGGTTCGATGTTTTTGGGTGTGGATGTGGGGAGCTTTCATGCTTTCATTATGTGAAATTTGTTTAGATATTTCCATGCCAAATCAAAAGGTTATGATTGAATGAGTAATTTCTCATTGGGAAATTATTAAAAATGGCCTAAAACGGGGGATTAAAGGAAATAATTTACAAACCCAAAAAAACAATTAGATCGATGTACTGTGAAGGATAGGTAGTACTATTCATCATAGAAGTTTATCAAAATCCGAGATAGTATAGTGGTTAGTATTCCTGACTGTCACTCAGGAGACCCGGGTTCAATTCCCGGTCTCGGAGCTTTTTTGTTTTTATTTTAAACCCCTCCCCGCTCAAACAAAAGATTCGTGATATTCTAGGCTTGATAGCACCCTTCAACTTAGCTGCACCTGATATGACTCTATACTTTTTCAAGAGAAGCTAAACTGGACAATGATCTCTGCTACTTTCATTCTGAGTTCCTCAAAGTATATTTTATTTCTAGCTAGCTCTCCGATTTCCTTAAGCAATTCCTAAGATTGTTCTTTGAATTCTGGAATTCTCAGTAGCATCGAATGAAATACATCTAACATAGAAGGGATATCCTTAACCCTCATCATCAAATGCCCAAGAAAAAAGGAAAACTTCCGTAGACACCAAGATCTGTTTGTTGGGAAAATATTCAAACAAATCAGTTTGAGAATAACTGATGAAACATGCATAATAGCAATGATGATACTTTTTGGCTTGATGCTATTGGGCTTGTCTCTGCTTGTTGAGTTCTCTAGTTAGGATGAGATCACTCGAATCAAAATACTCTTAAAATTAATCAATTATCTCATCAGGTTCTTCTTGTTATTGCTCTTATTTCTACCAATTACTTTCATCGTACTCAACATCTTCGAATCTATCCATTTAGATGTATCTTTATCCTTCAACTTCCTTCCCAATCTACTAGCTTTCAATAACCACATCAGCTGCAGATGAAAATACTTCCAGTAACTCCAAGCTAATGTCTCCTGAGCTTACAGCCATTTCAATATGTTCTCTGATTCTTCTCCCTACCTAGCCAAGCAACTACCCCTGTATTTCTTCATCTTTTCTAAGAGCTAACACCATCAATCCTAAATCTTCATCTTCTTACTCGCTGATACCTTTCTCCTTAATGATTCTAGCAAATACCTCAGCTTCTTCGATTGTAATAGAGTTGATTGCTCGAATCAGTGTTTCTTCATCAGCATCTGAAATGGGATGTTCCTCAACTTCCATGAGTGATATGATCCTAAACTTAATATATTTTTGACACTTACTCTCAGTTCTACTACAATACCTAGCTGGGGATATTCTTTCTTTTGATCAAATCTGATTATCTCTTAGCTTGATAGATATCCGAAAATCTGAAAAGACAAGAAGAAAGAAAAAAGCTTAGTTTTGAGTATAATAATAATCACAAAGATCTTAAACACAATGAGCCAAGGGAGCTTAACACACAATTAACTCTAAGACACAAAGGTAACTCTAAATAGCAAAGAATAGCCATAGTTGTTGTCGTCCTTCATGGACTCAATCGTAGATGATATCCTGGACGATATGTTTTCATACCCTGGAGATGCTAAACTTCACAACCCACCTGAGTTGTAGACCTATGGGAATCTGCATTAAGTGCGTGTGCACACTTAATTCAGCGATAACCTGTGCGGTTTTCATGCTTTATTTAACTCTGCATGCTTTCTTAGCTTTCTAATCACATAAACCAATGATTACATATCAACCGTGACATCTTCAGCGAAGTAATAGAAAAACCTAAAACGATTTAGATTTAAGTTTGAGATATTCTTTTGTTTTGAGAAATGATTGAAATAAAACTTTGATTTATCCATTTGATAATGAAGATTCTGGCATTACTACAATGTCTTTAAAGACTTCCTGCTGAGGGAATATCCAGAGAAGAATGAGATCAAAAGGATCAACAACATGGGTCCACTTGATCGTCCACACTTAGAATTCGCTATTCAACATGTAAGTAGATACTCTCATCAATCTTATCATTTATGAAATCCCATTGAATTTCTTTATCAGAAACAGTTCCCTCTACTCTGTGATATCCAAGAGACCAGTAGCAAACACGGAAATAGTTTATTCTTCACAGTGTTTTATTATAATTTCGGTAAATAATTTATTTTTCATTATTTTTGTGCACTAATAATTCTTTGTTGTCAACCAACAGGTATTGTCTAAATGTCTCCTGAATAAATACAAGAGCTTAATCACTAAATAGATTTATTTAAATCATCTGATTCGCCAAAGGCCATTACGTTTTATGCTGGTCCCAATAGTCATTGGTTGGTGTTGATTGCTTATTAGAAAAGAAAAGATAAAGAAATTTAGTTTTATATGATGGATCCATCGAATCTCCCATTGAATTATCTCTTAGATGAGAATATACCTGCACTCCTAGAAGTAATCGTAAGAAAAGTTGAAAATAAATGAGTTTTTAAGGAAGAAAACATAAATTAAATGAATGATAGTTTTGTTTGTGTTTTGTATGGATATCTTAAGAAATAAAGAAAGGAAGAGCGAGGAGAGGACACCAACTCTATTACCAGAGAAGAATCTAATCCAGAAAGCATCGCATGGTCTCTCAAGGATAGAAAAAATGCAATCATTCTCCTTTAAGATGTAACTAAAATAAATTGGTTCTTGAAAATTATTTAAGAAACCACAAATTTAACACATAAAACAACAGCTTGTGCTCGATAAGAAGCGTATCGAAGTTGTACTTGTCGAGAATGAATTTAAAGAACTATTTAGGACATTCGAAGAGTATCTACCTTCTTGGAGGCAGTAATTCTAAGGGGAAGAGTATCAACTTTAAAAATAATCTGAAAACACGTGCATTGAAGAAGATAAGATATTAAGTAATGTTTGGGTATTCATGAAAGAAGAATATCGACCATAAGTCGTGGAAAATGACATGGCTAAACCATTGAGACTGTATTCGCAGTTCATTAAACAGTACTTTGATAAAAATTTAGCTAAGGATGTTGTGAATTTGATGAAAGGAGTAATTCTATCTGCTACTGATAAACTGCAATAGCAGATAAGCAATAGGGTAAAACCAACATCTGAAAATGAAGATGAAATAGCCAGGGATATTGATATCCTAGTGAAATGGAACACAGTCTCAAGTGAAATCATAAAAATACTCCAAGAAATACTGTGAAACCCCTACAAAAGATCCTTCAAATTGTGATGATTCTAGAATTCCTTTAGATCCTCTACATCTTAAACTTTGTTCGAAAACTCTTAACATAAATTATAAATTTATTTACATAAACATCTCATTATTTTATCAATTGTAATACATTTCGAGAGACATTCCATCATGTATTTCATAGTCTTCCAGCGTAATATGATCTTTAAAGATAATTTACCATTTCTGCAGCTTGATTTTATCAGCTCTTGTTCCAGTTTTAGCTTAAATCAACTTTTTAAAGATCCCAATTGTATCGGAAGGTAAGCATTTAATCCTTTCTTTCTTCCCTAGTCGATCATTCACAATCACCTCTATCATAACAGGATTATACGAGGAAACACCAGGCAACTATGTAGCACCTTTTTATTCAACTTTTTTAACAACTCCATATTTTTCTTGCACTTTCAATAACTTTCTCTCTTCTTCTTCTTTTTCCTCTTTAATCTTCTCCCATAATTTCTCCACTTTCCCTTCGCTGCTAGCTGTAACAGTGCTATTATTTCCTCTCAGTGGTTTAGCATCATTGTTATCCTTCTAATCATCTTTTCTATCTTTATTGTAGTTATTATTCTTCCAATCTTTCTTCGGAGGAGATCTACTGTTGTGTTGTCTATCTTTTTTATGCTTTCTATCATTGGATCTACTTCTTTTTCTTTCTTTCGTTTCCTTCTTTGAACTTCTCGATCTAGATCTACTCCTGCCCATTTTGTGTCTATCAATATTTCTGCTCTTTTTGTCTTATTAAATAATTCAATGAATATTTTTATCTTAGTTATTTCTTATCAAAACCAATAATATCCTTTAATAATTTTCCTTAAATCAACTTAAATCCTAATCCCAACCAAAAACAAACAATACACAAATAACTCTTTAAATAATTCCCGTTATTGATCTCAATATCTCTCTCTCCCTCTCTTCAAGCGAAAATTCATTAAAATCCTAGTTCTTAGATGATAATCTTTTTTAAAAATACATTTAATCAAGTTTCTTTTAATTATCTTCTACAAAAATAAGAAGAAAAACAACTAATAATAGGTATTTACAACAGCTTCGCCCAAACCTACTAAGCATACAGCATCTTCGATTAAGAAAATCTTAACAACAAGCAGAACATCAAAGAAGTGCTTAATAAAGGGACTAGAACATCTCAGCATACTGAAAGAGGTTTTAACAAAACTCCCAACAGAAATACAATCAGGAATACATTAGCTTATTTTCTTCAGTTGACAATTCTCTTTGATTGTATCAGAAATGCTGAATAAACTGCTTTAGAAATCAAGAAATTCTAAATTTGATGGAGGAGCTGCTATTAACTCAAGTCGTTAAGCTGTTTCCTAATAGCAATAATAATAATAATAATAATAATTATCATCTCCATCTTTTCCATTGAATACCTGTTCTTTTTCATCTAAACTTTCAAATGACTCCTAAAAAACTAGCTTAATTGGATCAACTAACTCTGCTTCCCTTGTTGCGTCTTCATTTGCTTCCTAGCCATCGCAGACAAGTCTCAAACCAGCTCAAAATCAATCCACAATTAACGCAAAATCCATTAATAATCAGCCCTTGATTTCTAACAACTACAACTTTAGTTCTAGTTCTTCATCTGAAAATTATATTTTCTCCTCTTCTTCTGCCGCAAGAGCAATTACTCCAACTTCTTCTTCAAGTTCGACAATACCTTTCTCTGGATCTTAACGAATTCAAACATCTGCACCTGTAGGAATGAATCTTCAACAACATGCAACTTTACCAGGTGCTAAAAATCTTTGCAACAATAACTCTAATCTAACTTCACCAGATACCCTTAAGACATCCCCTATGCAATCAATGAATCTGCACACGCCACAACCTACCAAGCTTAAACAATTTGATCAACCAATCGTAAATCAATGTTTCTTTCTAAATATCATAGATTTTTCATTTTATTTTTGAAGCATATCTTCACCATTTCTTTTTACTTTTTCATCATCTTTTCCACTAAAAGTATTCAGCTTAGCGCGTGGCAGTTAATCTAAATTCGAAAATAGACTTCATAAATTCCCAATGCACTTCTTCAGATGCTATCACTGCTATTCGCCAATCATCTGATGCATCGTTTAAAAAGCCAAACCCATCAACTGAGTCAGAGTATCAAGCTAAAATCAAAGGTCTTGAAACTAAAATAGCTCTCCTTGTCAGTGAACTAGAAAAACAGACAACCCTCTCGAATTCTGCACTCTAAGATAACACAATTTTCAAGCAGAAATACCAAGTTCTTCAAAATTCAACATCAAAACAACAACCCTTGTAGTAACAATCTTCACTACTAACGAGTAGTTTTCCCAAGAAAAGAAGTGATAGTAGCTGTATTCAATATGAATTAGATGCAGTCTAAGCTATTGACATTTAAGCAGAGAATGTCAAACTAAAAGCACAAATCGCTGGCTCTACGTAAGAAGCTTAATCTTGGAGGTAGAAATATGAACTCCTCGACAAATAATTTGAAAGCCACGATGAAGCTCTCAAATCAAAATTAAGTGAATAATTTGAAAAAGAAATAGCTGCGTTGAATTAAGAGTTATCGAAGTATAAATCCAATATTTCAGGTAACAATAATAAACTCAAAAAACCAACCACATCTGGGATCCGAACTTCAGGTGGGACATCCGCAGCCAGCAGCAATGCTTTCAAAGAAAACACAAATGCAATGAGCAATTCAACTAATATGAGTACGAGTTAGAGTAATTTCAATAATCAATAAAGCAATTTAAGTGAAGATTGGCATGCGAACTATTGCGCTTTGAAAGAAGAGAAAGATAAAACTGAAAGAAATCTAAAGAAAAAAATTGAATCTCTGGAAGAGTAGAATGCATTCTTATAGAATGAATCCTAGCAGACGCAGCAGTCAAATAATATTTTGCAATCATCACGCGCGTGCTCGTAGCAGGGAATGTAATCGAGAGGTGCAGATGCTACAACTTCGAATATCAAAGAATTGAATATGTACTTCTCAAAGAATCTTGAGTTTAATTGAGATGGTCATCAATTTTAACTGTTCTATTAACTCAATGATATCTTTTATTTTGTACTTACGACATATTATTCTTATTGCTGTAATCAAATCTAATACTTGTTCTATCTATCATTTGTTATTCTTGTTTGATCCCTGACATAATCTATTAATGCTATTATATTCGTTGTTTAATGGACAAATCAATCTCATGGAGTTTTCTTGATTTCTTAGAATTTTAAAGTTATCTAATAATCTGAGGCAGTGGAGTGTAGTTTAAGATGTTATGTTTTGAATTATCATGAGGTGATTATCTTAAATATTACTGTGTTGCTCTTTAAGCAGATTTAAATATTTAATCGTCGGCCATTGAGCATGAAAACGGTCTAGTTTCAGATGTAGTTTCTTATTTTATATTCAATTCCTTTCTCAGAAGAGTCCGTGGAGATACAGATTTTATTATTTTCAATTGTTTCAGTTATCTCTGAGATTATGATGAGAGTTACGTCCTAGCACTCGTTCGAGAAGATGTTATCTGTCTCCTTGTATCATCTTTTGTTTCATCTAATAAATCATCAGATTCCCTTCGGGATATCATCGGTGGCTTTGAATAGCAAGCTTAATCGAATTCATCAATTGAATCAGGTATGAGTTGAGATACACTTCTTTTGCGTTGTTGTGCTAGTGAAAAGAGTCCAACAATCTTTCCATTTGAGTTCCTATTGTTTAGTTGGTTCGATTATGATATTTAAGGTAGCCCTGGAGGAGAATAACTAATACCAAATGAATCTTAAGACATTTTAGATTTTCTTCTTGCCAATTGTCTTAGGTTTAGATGTTGTTTTTAAGTTTCCAAGGAAGTATTGATCAGGCCTTCTACACAAGGAATCAGTTCTGTTTTAGATTTGATATTATTCTTTGATTATATTCCTTGAATTAGCTATTATTTGCTAGAATGTAATATCCTTTCTTACTTCAATTCAACTGGTAACACATTAGAAAATTTCAGCTAATGTATTCGAACAGTTGGTCGTCTATCGATCTCTTCCTTTCCCTCATCATTATTCTCACCGTAATATGTGTTTTATTTACTTGTGCGTACACTTATTTTTCTGCTTATTTCTCTTTTTCCGATCATCGAGTAACTTCTTCTTGTGTTTTGAAAGATTCTCTCAGAACTAGCAGTGCTTTCATGAGAAATACCGTTGTTATTCCATCCTTACATGATTTCATATTTTTTAATTAGCGAAGAAAGAGCTAGCATTCCAGAATTCTTCGCTGTTGATCTCTCTGAAATCTATGATTCTTCAGCTTCATCTAGCAGACAATCTTTAGCAAGAATTTCAAGGGATTCTTAGTTCATAACTGAAACTGATATCGGTTTCAAACCTACAAATAATCTGAGAGCAGCAACTCAAATTAGCTGACAAGCAAACTAACTAAAGAAGCTAAGATTTTGAATCAAATGAAGGTTCAATTTGATGTTTCCTTTAAATCTTTTCTTTTTCTTTTTCTTCTTCTTTTTTCTCGAGTTTGTAGTTACCCAAGAGGTAATCAATCAGTTAATCTCTCGAACTTCCAAAATAGACCACCAAATAACCCCCAAATCAATTATGCACCTGCACTTTCATGTAAGCACAACTTGCAGAGATACTTAATGATATTATTATCACTAATTTGAAATCTCATTCTGAATCATAATAACCATAATCTAAGCACAACAAGCATTTATTAATATATTTACAAAAATGCATTTTATTTATTTAGCAAATTTCAACTCAAAATAAATCCATTGTTTGAATTGATTTCCCCCCTCTTAAAGTAATCCCTTTGAGACTCCTCCTTTTCATTGCTGCAGACTCATCGATAGGGAAGAAGAAGGTGATTTAACTTTAGAATTTATTTATATTACTTTTGAGCGAACTGCTACAAACTCTTGCATAGCTAATTCGTTCTTTTCAGCAAGTTTTTAGATCCTATTGATCTCAAACTCAATGTTCGACGGCACATTGTTGATTTTATTGCCGTCGACTTGCAATTTCATCCACTTCTTAGTCTCAGCATGATCGTGAATCTCTCCATCTTCTACTTCTTCTCGTTCTTTTTCTCCTTCTTCACATCCTTGATCTTTCTCAGAATTCTTATTATTACCTGATAATTTCGTTGAAAGTTAGCTTCGAAGAGGTGAAGGATCCATTTTTTTAGTTTGTAGAACGCCATTTCCTGGAAGATCTCTAAGAACAATGAGTGGTTAGCTTCGATTTACAGGAGACCTTTCGTCTCGAATAAGGTAATCCTCATTGTAGGAAATATTCATCTTCTTCAAAATGGAGCTATTAAGTTCAAATTTTAACAAAAATAACGTTAAAATCATAAGAAAAAGTAACATTAAATTCTTTTAATCTAACCTATCATCCTTGAGTGCCTAGTATTACTACTGTTGCAGGGCTTATATTTTCTTCTAGCCTCTGCCTCTTGAAGTACTTTACATTTGAATACTCAAACTACCAGCATTTTTCTTTTTCTCCATAACCGATGATTGCTAGCTTTCTAGACAATCGATCTCAGGTTATTTCACTGTTGCCTGATTCTATCTTATTGAGCCATTCAGCGTTGAAACTTGATTTGAATTGGCATACGGCACAAGCAATCTTTTGAGCTGCATGATTTGTTTAGTATCGAGATTTCGTGTTATTGTCTAATCCTTTGCTTGCTAGAGCACCTTGATGTCTTGTATTCTCAAGAGATCTCTTTACAGATTCTCCTTGTTTTAAGAGAGAATCGATGACTTTTATCTTGCAAACTATGAAGTTCTCCTAAGTTCCTCTTGAATTGTCTGAAGAGTCTGCTAAGCGCAATTTCCTTGAAGATTATTGCATTATCCTTACTGAATGCTTAATCCTAACTCTCTATTCCTCCTATCAGTGCTTTCTTAGAGACTTACCTTCTAACTTTACGTGATTGTATCACCAGGACTTTTTCCTTTTGATAAACTACCAGCTGGCTACGGCGTCTTCCGTCGATTCGCTAGACTAGCAATTTGGGTATTTTCCCCCAGCGGTAACGTTGAAGAAGCTCCAGTAGCTGCTGAAGGACAGTACTCCACTTTGAATTGAACGTTGGGGGAAGCAGATTGTTTATTTTATGAGTAACTCCACTTTGGTTTGGGGATATTATTTGCTATTAGCTTTGAGTCATTTTTTGACATGACAGATTCCTCAAGAAGAACAAACACTCTGCTCATATCAATACTTGTTTTCTCGTTAGTTTAGTGATCGCTAGTGTAGCTATTTGTTGCTGAGATAGCTTATCGCTTGTCGGAAGTAACATGTGGTAGAGAATAAGATTATTTCCTATCACCTTCTCCTTTGTTTCTTTCCTTGTGGCTCATGAAAATCAAAGCTATTTTTTGTTGATTGAGTGACTGGACTGTAAAGATAACAGCTCTCAACGGCTGGGTCAGTGAATTAATAGCGAATTTGTTTGAGAAGCATATGATCGAAGTGCGGGAGCAGAATATCACCAAAATAATTAATTAAATGTAGACTGATGATCAATTCAAAAAAGCAAGGAGTTGAAACAAACAAATAAGGTTTCTAGCATACAGAGCGATTTATTAATCATAAGTTAAGAGATAATTAAGAGAAACTCAATTCAAAATGGGAATAGTTAATGCTTGCAAGAAAGCAGAAAATCAGCAGTCTTCATAGGAAATTCTCTTAGCCTTAAAAGACAATAATAGTTCTTCCTAAAAATGCTCTTCATCTGAATCCTAGAGAGCTACTACATTTAAACGTGGATTCCAAGATAAAGAGAACATACCTGTGTAGTTTTTGACCAAAAAACAGCCCAATAATGGCTCCGAATTACGATATCAGGATTACAAAGATTTCAACAGAATGTCAACACAAAATAATACAACTAAGGCCCATACCACAGCGTCGACATACACTCACTCTTCAGAAGATAATAAAGAGTTCTATTTTTCAAAAGATACATCTAATAACGTGCTTCGATAAGTAAATAGATAGACTTTGATCAATCAATCAGTAGAAATCAAAAACATAAAAAGTTAGCAATCATCTGTGTGCTCAAATAGGTAGTCCTCCAAAGAACGATATAAGGAAGTGGAGATACCCAAAGAGTTTCAACAGGGACAGTCTAGTGGGCAATAATCAGGATAATAAGTATTGACATTAGATAAAAATAATAAAAAAAGCTGTTAAAATAACATACAGGAAAACCCTTAATTTTGTAATGAGAATTTAAATAATAATTCTCATTAAAACTAGTAACAATTATCAGACAATTCAGTATAAATTCGTTGTAGTTCTTAATATTAAGGATAGAATAAGTAAAGCGAGAGCTATTCATTAAAATCTAAATGGGAAGCATGGCAGAAAGAGTAAAATTGGGGAACTAGTCTAGAAGATTCAGGGCACTTATGCAACAACAAAAATGCTCATGTTCAGAATTATCACAGCTCTCAAGTCAGTCATAATACTTCGAATAATACGTTCAGAAATCTTCAACAGGATACTCGCAGAATCTCCCAAGTTATCGAAGATCTTCCAAGAAGATTCATCAAAATCCCAGTAGATTTAAAAGGCACTCGAACTCGTGTAAAGTAAATCTATGAAGATGGATCTGTGTATGAAGGTTAAGTTCTCAATGGGCTTAGAGATGGACAAGGTAGTTTCACGAATTCTACAGAAGGAGTGAAGTATAATGGTGAATGGCTTGCAGGAATGATCGATGGATATGGGATTCTATATTTCTCGAATGGATAAATTGCATATGAAGGAAACTGGAAAGACAATAAATTTAATGGAAAAGGAGTGGTTTTCTCTGAGAAATCATATTTACTTCAAGAAGACGAAGAAAAATATGCAACTGACGAGTTAATTGAGTAGTTTGATTTATCGAATTTCGAAGCACTAGCAGATTGGTGGGTGAAATACGACGGAAACTTTGAAAACGATTGTAAGCATGGCTTGGGAATTTTGTACTTTAAAAATGGAGAAAAGTACATTGGGAACTTCATTTAAGATGCCATATTCGGCGAAGGTGCGTTTTATCGGAAAAATGGAGAAGTTATCCTAGGTGTTTGGGAAAACAATGTGCTGGTCAAAAAACACTGAATAAAAGAGAAAGAGACAAAGAAAATAATAGTCTGAAAGTCTTTGAAGGAGAAAAAGTAAAGATTATTGCAGAATAATGATTGGATGTGTTGTAGATAGATAGTTTGCTTTGAGGAAGTAAGTAAGAGAAGAAAAACATAGATTATTTGAGCAAATACATACATTACCTCGTGAATACATACATTCTAGAGTCCTAAATGATGTGTTGTTTGGTTATTTGCACAAAGGTGATTTTTAGTTGTACAGGAGAACAAGAAGAAATAAGGAGTTTTGCTGATAATAGAATCCTCAAAAGAAAATGAAAAAACACGAGCAAATATTGTAGGCCTGCATTTGTATGTCGATGTGTGTAAATATGATCTATGAAAGATGTGCTTTGGGGAGAGCTAAGAATGAGAAAAAACTCATCGAAAGAACGAAGATAATATGATAAATGATGTTAAGCTAGAAACAAGAGGTAGAAATAGAGGGAATATGCCTTAAATAGTTCAGGATGATTCCTTCTACTGTTGTTGTTGGGCTATTCTTTTCATCCTTTTTATCTCTCAGTATCCCTCCAATATTTCGAGATATCTTTAGTATGTCCCAGCTTTTGTATTCTTCAATTGATCACAGAATTCTGCTTAGAACGCACATTCTGGCAGAAATTAAAGATACTTAGATTCGAAAAGTTTTCTGATTGAGATCGACTACGAATGAACTCATTGTTTTGAATGATGTTTGTCACAATATTGTTGTCCTTAGGCAGTTGCTCGATTGGGTAGATAGGTACTTCCTAGTTGCTTCCATTCTCAGCGTATTCATCTTCATCCTCTTCCTCGATGGTCTTAGCTTCTAAATTAGACTTCAAACTGCTGTTTGCACTTATTTCCAGTGGTCTCATTGGAACACTCCGAGAGTAGCTCCTCCTAAAAGATGAATAGATTATTTTTTAATTTTTGATCTATTTGAAAATCAATTCTTACATCTCACTTTGCTCATCCTCCATTCCATCAAGGGAAAAAGTCTTCTCAGGGATGGGATCGCCAGGCAAAGGTCTTTTAAATCAAAATCAATTTCAACATTTTTATGAATAATATCTTGAAATTCTCTCTTAAATATGATAAGTTTGTTTATGATAATTTATTATTATTTATGAGGGAAATCGCCTAAAAGTGAAACTATCAAGCAATCGCCCTTGCAGAGAAATAAACCCTTCTCTTTAAAATTCTTCTCCTTCTTGTTTTTGTTATTGTTGTTATTGCTTACATGATTTGAGGACGAGCAGGAGGTTTATCGAATTTCGTGACATATTCCTTGTAGTTCATGGACGAGAAGAATCTACCTCTGTTAGGAGTCAATTCTTCCATGTCTCCCAACTCATTTTAGCCTTGGGTATTTAGAGTTAATTTATCAGTCTTTAAAATCAGTTCTCCTTCCATTGGATCCATATGTAAATCGAGTATTAAATGTAGTGATTGGTAATTCCTGTTGAAATATAGCTGATTTCTATTGGCTCAATTGGCTGACCTTTAACCTTTCTACGCTGCAACTTTGTTCAGTTATCTGGATATTTCTTTTGTTTGTGTATTTTGATTGTGAGTGTGTTAGGTAGTTTCTTTGGTTGCTTATTGTCTTCTTCTTTTTTGTTTGCTTTGTTTTTTATTTTATTTGATAAAATTGTACTAAATGCTTGAGTCCACCTTCTGAAATACCCTCTCACTGTTTTATTGTGGATTAATACCTCTGACAAGACACACATTCACAAAATAATCTCTCTGTCCCATCATTTTGAATTCTCCTGGCAATTAATCACTTCTCTTATCTCTCTCCATTTTTCGCCCCTACTTGTGTAGGTATAATTTCAGCATAGTTTTGCTTTCAACTCTATTTTTCGCAGTTAAAATTATCTTGAAAATAGCCAACCAAGAAAGACTAAAGAATATGTAATAGGTAGGGGGAAATAATCAATAAATTTACCCTATTATTTGGACAGTTCTGTGCTTGTGCGTGCATTAATTTTCGTTGTTGTGCTTTGTAAAAATAATAAATTAATCTCCACCTATTACAACAGAACTAATCAGCACTTTAAAACAATAAATTAGATAAAATTATGTGAAAATTAATTTTATTTTTTCAAGTACCATCTATCAACTCTTTATCTAAATAGATTTAAAACAATACTTCATCTTTTTTTTAATATTAATTGATTTTTCACTGATATCGTTCATCTAAAATAGCCCATCATCCATTTCTGCAACCATATTTGGACAAAGATATATCTTTTAATATAAATTATTCTTTCTGGCAATGTATGTTATGTGTCTCTCAAAATACCTGCTTCTAAGATATATCCTCCCCTTATTTTAATTACTTAAATATTGTAAATCTTCTTGAGGTTTTGTAAAATCTGCGAATTTGTATGTAATTTTCTGCGAAATCAATCAAACACATCTCTTTTTGAAAAAAATAATCTAAATATTTCCGCAAGGTAAATAATTATTTTATTATTAAAGAGCCCTGAAAAACTAATGGATAGAAAAGGTTTGCTTTATTTGAATACCTTGCTACTTGTTGCTGCTGCCGCTGGAGGGATAGTTGCTGTACTTTGGAAAATCAAGAGAATAAGAACGTAGAAGTCATTCTAAGATTTAAGATAACTCCATATTTAATTATAATTGAGCAATCTAAAGAAATCATTGGACTCATTCTCTGAGTCATTTCTATCTTGTAGCCTGCATCAGATGCCAACAATTAATAATTTATTCGAAGATCTTTTCGCTAAATGCCTTTCTATCCTTCAAGCCAACATTTTTTCTTCTCCATCCCTTTAAACTTGCTCTACAAAGAATATGCATTCCTATTATTCCTGCATGGATTGTTCAGCTGCTTGGAAAAATTCATCTCATTTCTCACAGAAACTACTTTCCAAAAATGCCTTGACTCCTTTGAATAGAATCTGCGAAGATTGCTTTGATTCTCGCTTGCACGAGGGTCACTGTGTTCAAAAGCATATTTCAATTTCGCAAGAAACTTGTGATTGCGGTAGGAGTAGTGTGCTATCCAAGGAGTTTATTTGCTCAAAGCATCAAGTTCATAATCATGATTAACAAAATGATAATTAGGCAAGTTAAAAGGATTTGGATTCTCAGGTAATTGAAGATAATAACACTATTCTTGCGAGTTTCTTCGAAGCTATGTTAAGACTTTGTATTGTCTGTAAAGTCAAGAAAAGTGATGAAAATGATAGATACACTGAGGAACTCAACAAAAGAAACAGCTTATTAACAGCTGTACTCGATAAGATTCTGGAGATATTGAATATTGATGTTGAGAGCTATGCATCTACCTTTGATGGAGTTTTAACTTCAATTGTAAATCCGTAAAAATATTAGAAAATCAAGACCAAAAAGGCATCAATTCCCGATAGTTTTCTGAAGATGATTATCAAAAAAAGTCAGCATTTAGGGAATGAAAGTGAGCTCAAACTAAGAGAAATTTTCTAAATCATTGGTGATCGATCTCCAGAGTTTGCAGAAACAGTTTTTATTCTAACTACCAGCATGCGAGAAAAATACCTACTCAGAACAGTGCAAGGTAAAATTTTTGGTGTAGCAGTGGAGTATTTCTGCGAATCTGCATTAGTAGGTAGCTGCTGTGATTCTTTATGGAGAGAGTCTCATAACTGTTCTAAGAATGCTAAAGACAAGAAGACTCACGCATCGGGGTATCTTCTTGAACCTCTAAATTGGGTGAAAAAGGATCTTATTATCAACAAAGCGTTAAGTTTATTCTAAGAGATAAAAACCTATGAAAGTTAACTCCGAATCGCTTAATAAATCGCCCTTTTCAGTCCACTAGATACAATCGATGATCAAATGATAGCGACATTCTAAGTCATGCAAAGAATCGATGAAATATCTCGATTTGAAATCTACTCAGAAAAAGATATTGAGTATTTTTTTGAAGATAATAAATTAAAGCTTCTAATCGTGTAACTACTTGATCTCTGCGACAGTTATCTCACAACAAACCTAGCAATCCTTATCAAGAGATAGAAATCAATCCCAATCGTTTTAGAGAAGACCTAGGAATATGTCATGAATTATGAAACCGGTATTCTTTTGCGCAGACAGAAGAAGAACTAAGGAGCGTTAAATGGACTTTACAAATTAGAAAAGGCGTACAGGAATCATGTTAAAGATTTAAGTAGCAAATTACATAAATCGGAGGAGCAATATGCAACGGTGTCGCTGTCTAGCACAGCTGAATTGGCCTTGCCATATCTCTTGATGCTTTCTTCATTTGAATTTACAAAGAACTCGCTGCGTAGTTTATTTTCTCAACCGAAATCTAAGGAGATTCTTCTAAACATGGAATTCATACTTCGATCGTACATGCCTTCATCTAGGTAAACTGAGTTTTAGACGTTAATTCTCCAATCTATGGAGCACTCACAAGCTTCAGCTTTGCATGGGATTCTTTAATAATTCCATGGTTCGTTTCTTCAACCAATATATCCTTCTGTGTTATCGCTCTCTAGGTATCACAGACTCATTCTTACACACTAAATTGCATCTTTATCATTGTTTCCTGAGAGAATCGATAGTTGCTCTTTTTCTCAAACTTTCATCCATCTCACAAATCAAAATATTTCCCCAGAAGGTTCTACCAAGCTACCTTCACTGTATCTCTCATTAGCGATCATGATTGATTCATAACCATTCGAGTATTTTACAAATATTTTTCTTGCAAAAAATGACCAAATTGAGGGTAAGTTAGAAGAATAAGCAAAGGATAACTCAATGCTACTGCAAACCAGGGCTGTCTAAGAGAAAATTCGATGCCTAATCGGGTAAGAAGTTAATACATCTGAGTTAATCGAAATAGCTGAGTTATTGCTCGCACTTGAAGCTTCTCCATTTTCATGTAGTTTTATCTGTGAAATACGTCAGAATCTCTTCCTTTCGCAGCTTAATAGCAATATTATGAGACAATGGATCGACAATTATGAAGAATGTATCCATCCAACAGCACTTGCTTGCTTTTTCATTCTCATCTATCAGACTATTTCCTATGAATTAGACTAAGAAATTGCAAAATAACCTCGTAAACTAAACCCTTAGGATCTCTGCTATTCCATATTCTTTTCCCATAAAGCAAAGCAAGTAATTCTTCAGGCTTTCGATGCTAAATATGCGATTGAAGATCAAGAAGTTAAGATATTCGCCGACCTTATAAATTTTATTCAAAGTGTATGTGATAAAGCTAAAAGTTTGGAGGGATAATTTTGAAGGCAGGAATTAAAAAGTTGTGATTAAATTGCCAAAAAGTAGAAGATATAATGTCAATTAATCAAGTAGAAATTCATTGAAATGACGTCCTTCTGACTCTTTTGAGTTAGCATTAAGATATTTGATGAATTTTGCATATGTGTTTGGTTTAATTTTTCCATCGAGAAATGAGTCCAATCCTTAAAAAGAAAGAAACACAATTCTTAAGTAAATCTCGAGAGCAAGCCTTGCATTAACTGAGATCTTCCAGATAATCGATACTAAATCACGTTTCAGGTACGCGATCACACAAACGAGGCAGTATACTCTGCGTTATAATACTATATCCCCTTGGGAAATAATCTTCCAGAGCAATTTAATTCATTTGGAATGCAAATATATAATATTTTACATTTGATATGTTTCAAATCTAGAAGTAAAAAGATTAACAAAGCAGAGAGGAAAAAGTCCAGAAACTGTAATCCTGACAGAAAAAGAAGTTTAATAATAATTATTATTGTTTTTCATACATATTATTAACTTACTTCTTGGTCTTCTCCTTCTTCTTCTTCGTTATGCATTTCCTTCCGTTTTCCTTTGAAGAAGAGAAAGTAGATTCCTCTAAAGACTTGCGATCTTCCAGTGAGCTAGGACAGAACGGTTTAACCACCAAATCCGATGACATCTGGAGTATCTACTAATCTACATACTTCTTTGAAGAGTTTCAGAAAATCGAAAATGAAGATGATACTGCCTCAGATCGATAAATCACTTAAAATAACCCATCAGAATATCCCATGGATCTTGTGAAAAAATCATTCTTCGAGGTTTCCCTCCCAAGAGCATAGAGTATCAGCCCCAAGGAGTTCTTCCAGCTGACGTCAGATGTCATTGTGAATCTAGATTATTTCAAAAGAATCGAAGACGATCGATTCTATGTCGATATCAATAACCCACTTTCTCAACTGCGGCCGATCAAAAAGATAATCAAATATCCTACCTATTCCATGATGATTACAGACACAACCAGCACGGGAAGCAACAATTTTGATATGGCGATCAATCGCTTGTTAGACACCCATACCAGCGAGGCTTATGATACAGCGCAACTTCTCATGAAACTTAGACCAAATTTGGAGTAATTAGAGTAATATTCCAAGCGACTCAAAAGTATCTTCCCTCAAGAATAATTGTAGTTACTTTTGCAGCGAAACTATGAAGAATCGGTTAAAAAAGTTCAAGCGTGCATTGAGGAACTCGAGAAAAGTGGGTAGAAGGATTACTCGCTGGTTATGTTTCGAGTCTGTCCTGATTCTCTGCAGCCGAAGCTTTAATTGTTTATCTGCTCGGATACGATCGAGAATATTGTGTCATGCAATGAATTAGATAAGCTCAATATGCACTCGTTGCGAAGATATTTCCCTAATTTCATCGATATAAAATCATACTTGAACATTGGGAATCAAGTTTTTCTGGATAAATCCACTCATTAAATATATTTGACTGCACTTGACGGGGAAGTCATCCCTTGCGAAGTTGAACAAGTCAGAGTACCATTGTGCTCGGCTGAAATCAGTCCTGGCATTGTACTAACAGATGAAATGGTCGTCATGCGGTATAAAATTAACCCGAATATTATTGCTAATCTGAATAAGAAAAGAGCAACATAATAATTTAAGTTTTCGATATTGTGTCCAGAAGTTGAGATTCATAATGAACTTTAGCAGAGATTCTATCTTTAACATAACAACAACAATAGCAATGACAAACTAGGTTATACGCTGAAAACAACCAAAGCGAAGAAGTAGTAAAAATGAAGCAGATGCCTAAAATTGAGCCATAAACGATTTTGAATTGTAGAATAATATTAAAAATTAACAATAAAGACCGTCGCACTTAAGGGATTGCTTGGTTTTGTAGAATAACTTTGCGCATTTGTTTTTGTATTTGAATTTTTCAATTCCGAAAGGAGCTTCAAACTAAAAGGAACATATTTGTATTAGTAACAATCTCAATGAGTAATATTGATTGTTTAAAAATATTTTGCTGAAACTATTCTTTTATTGTTGTTGAGACGCTTGTTGTTTTTATCTGAAATTAATTGTTTTACAGACACAAAAGTATTATTCTTTAGGGTTTGTAAACTTGTTGTGTTTAAATACTGAACAAATAAACCAATATCAAAGAACTTCGAGAATAACAGAAGAAGCACCACCACCTCCGTTGCAAATTCCAGCCATTCCAATCTTTTGTCCTCTCTACTTAAGCACAGTGATAAGACTTTGAATCACTCTGGCTCCGGACATTCTGAATTGAATTATCAAAATCGCAAACAATGAGAAAGAGAGCGTTGGTAATTTAATGAAATTTGTTCTTACCCGACTGGATGACCAAGTGAGACGGCTCCTCCGTTTACGTTAACTTTGGAGTGAGGCACGTTAAGAATTTTCATGTTAGCGAGCACAGTAGTTGAGAATGCTTCGTTGAATTCAAATAAATCAACTTAATCGAGGGTGAGATTGGCTCTTTTCAATGCTATTTGACCAGATTATGCAGGGGCAATGCAGAAATCTACAGGAGCAACTTCGGCATCAGCATAACTTAGAATCTTAGCAATAGGCTTGAGACCTAATTCCTTGACTTTTGCTTCACTCATCAGAACTGAAGAACAAACATTAAAATCAAAAATGCAATAAAGTTTTGCTGCAGTTACTTAATGCGCATGCTCCGTCGTTAAGCTTTGAGGAATTAGCTGCGGTGTTGGTGCCATCTTTAGTGAAAGCAGCCTTGAGTTGAGGAATCTTGGCTTTGTTGTATCTAGATGGTTCTTCATCAGTATCGATCTAGTTATGAAGACAACAGTTTATTATTAGACAAAATAATCATGCTTTTTGGAAATATTGTATTACAATCTTCCCAGCAATTTCAACAGGTGCAATATCATTCTTGAATTCAGGTGTTTTCTATGCTTTTAGAACACGCTCATAGGATTCAATGCAGAATTCATCATTAGCTTGACGAGTGATTCCATTTTCTGCAGCAGTCTTCTCAGCACATAATCCCATGGACTGTTTAAATCAAATCAAATCAAAAAGAATGATGCAGGTCGTAATTTGGAGCAGAAAGCTATAAGCCAAACTGTTTCTTTGTTTTTACTTTATTATCATAGAAGTTAGTGAGACCATCATAAGCAGCTCCATCGACAAGAGTCTAATTTCCGAAGAGTTGTCCCTTTCTGTGCTGGATAATTACAACAAATTCATAAAATATCAGTATTTAGCAAAGGAAATTATTTATTTTGTATTCAATAATTTTTGTTACATTGGTGACGTAGAAAGGCACATTGCTCATCGATTCGAAACCACCGCACACAACGACATCTGCTTGAGACAGTTGAATCTACTGACTGCCGAACATTACACTCTTCATGCCACTAGCACAGACTTTGTTCACGTTTGTGCAGTTCACACCGAGAGGTAAACCTAAAGATAAGATGTAATACAAACAGCAATTAGCAATCAAACCTCAAGCAATGGCCTAATAATTGAAATTGGCTTTATGTTTTTATTTCTCAGTATTTCCATTAGTTTAAATGAACTTTGTAAAATCATTTTGATTTTCAACCTGAAAGGATAGCAGCTTATCTGGCAGGATTTTATCCAACTCCAGCGGAGCAGACATTTCCTAAGATAACTTCTTAAACTAGTTCTGGGTTTAAGTTGATTGATTTCATTGCTGCAGTGATTGCAACCTAAGCCAATTCAGGTCCTCTGAGCTTGGCGAGTCTACCGCCGATAGATCCAATAGGAGTTCTTTTGGCAGCCACAATGTAAACAGCTTTTCCTTCCATTTTGTGAGATTTATTTATTTGAGGTAATTGTAAAAGTGCTTTTTCTTCTTATTTTTGTTTTTAATAATATTCCAAGGAATCAATCTGAATTTGCTCGCTGATAAAAACAATAATTCAATTCATTTCTTAGCTGTGATTGCACATTGTCTTCGTGAGATTATTGGCGTAGAGAGTAATTCCAGAGAGTTCAAGAGGAGAAAATATCGCACTTTGATTATCTAAATCTTCGAATTCTAAGGAAATATCTAAAGAGATGACGATACTTTTGGCGTAATCGAGATCAGATAAAGTGGATTCGTTGTAAGAAAAGCAATTTGTTACACTTAAATCAATATAATAGAGATAGTCTCTCTTAAATAATTATACCAATATAATAGAGATAGATCGTTTACTAACTAGGCCATTATCCTTCGAATGACATTAGTTCTCAGCGATACTAGGATTCCTACGCTGTGAATTATGAGATTATGAAGATTTTTAAAATATCTTAATATACTTATTTGTTCTTTGAAAACTATTCTTTTTCGATGCAATTTTGGGTAATTATGTTGATTAATATCAACAATAATTACTAATAAAACACAAACCCACAGAGACAGATGTCTTCTCCTTTTTGTAATGATTTATTTAATCTCACAAAATACAGATAAATGTGTAATAAAACTGCTTGAAATGTGAATTTAATAAAGGATATTAATGTTGATTAGAAGAATATTTTAGAGTACTGGAGTTCTATTTACTTCAGATAAGAACAAAAGGAACTTAAAAACACACATTCATTTCAAAAATGTTTTGGTGGTAGTGAGAATGCTTATGAATATTGCTGAGAATTATCTTCATAAGAGGGAATTTCAGTGGTAGTTGCTGGATTATTATCAAACTGTTTTGGAGAAAAAATAATTTATTAAAACTCTTCAATTTCGATTAAAATTAGCTAGCAGCAGAGAATTGCAGATTGTATTTGATGATAGATTCATATTCTTGATTATATCGGCTAGATACTTGAAACAGTTATTTTTGATTTGTTTTGAAGATCAAACACATAATACTAAGTAAGATAAGTTGGTAATTCTTCCAGGTCATGCTAAGCTAGAAATGTTGCATATCCCTTGAAATAATCGTAGGAATTATCGTTGGATTAGATCTTTTTCCTAATGATTTGGCTATGAAATTATTATCTTCAAAAAAATAGAATTTCACAATTTATGTGTCTTTTCAATCTCTATTCAAGAGTTATTTAGTCCTATTTGAGAAGATCAGAATATTCGTGAAATTATCATGTTATGATCCCTCAAGAATTATCTCAATATCATCTAGTTATCCATCATTTTAAAGGAACAGAATCAAATAGTTGTCTTAATATGTGTTCTTGCTGTTTTAAGCAGATTTTTTCATTTAATTCCTAGAGTTAAATGAGCGAAATAAATCTGATTGGATAACTCTACATCTTTGAAGACATTCTCCAAGTCTCTAAGGGATTCTTGGAGTGTATCGATACTTGGATTTGGAATTATTCTGCATAATACCAGTCTTATTCACTTTTTTTTGGCAATTATTTTCTTAGTCTCATAAACCCAAAGAAAATGCTTGATTTCATCTAAAATCACAGCTCTCCAGAGTTCTTCCAATTAAATTCAATAAGTGATAATTATCATTCGATATGATGATCGTGTTAATCTCAGCTTTCTTGCTTTATGAGAAGATGCTTTCATTTTTTTAAGAATCTTGAAGTTTCAATATGAATAAAGTTCCTTTTCGAGAGGATGCTTCATTTACCAATAGTAGCCCTCTTATAGCAAAGGATATCTAACAAAATTCTCCCCTGTTTTTCTGTTTTAGAGCTGGATTTCTCCTCTGAGTAGTTGTCAAATGAGGAATCGAATAAAATATCTTGAGAAATAGTGCTTAATTTATTAATATTTTGATATTTTTTTTAATATTGTTTTTGTGTAAATCTT